>OLGI01000183.1_pt1 | contig 67184 bp, 58 predicted proteins | sample 1605221 | NCBI WGS metagenome assembly OLGI01 (sample SAMEA3888915, study PRJEB22519) | human gut metagenome | biome: human gut; feature: human-associated habitat; material: faeces | place: Denmark | collected 2010 | reverse complement strand
TTTGTTGCTCAGGCACTTATAAATAATGTTAAACTATAGTGTTGCGGAATTAAGGGTTACAACAAATAGAGCTACCGCATGTGCAAAAAACATAGTTAAACGTTTGGAACTTTCAAGAAATACTGTTAGCTTTGTAAACGTAATTTAGAAGAAAGGAAGATAATGGAAACTATTAACATTCAATTGCAAGTAGCTACAACTGGCAAATATACACTTGACGAGTTTGTCGCCAAGATAAAGGATTATGCCGATAAATTATCAAATACTATTTCTAAGCCAGCAAGAAGTTATCAAGAGTCCTATATGACGCAGGCAGAGCAGGAGGCTTATGTGTCGGAAAGCCTTAACCGTGCACTCGACCAGATGGAGGACCACAGAAAGAATGGAACTAAGCCGATGGATGCAAGGGAATTCTTGAGAAAACTTCGTGAAGAGGATTAGTATGGAAGTAAAGATAAATGTAGAAAAGGAGTTTGAACGACAACTTAGAAAATTAATTAAGAAGTATCGTTCTATAATTGACGATTATGATACTTTCCTTAATGAGTTAGAAAAGGATCCTTATCAAGGCAACAGTCTTGGCAGAGGAGTCAGGAAGGTAAGGATGGCTATAGCCAGCAAAGGTAAAGGAAAGAGAGGTGGTGCAAGGGTCATCACTTACAACCTTTACTAAGAAGAGGATGTTATTGTAATAGACTTGCTGACTATATACGACAAAAACGAAATCTCAAATATCTCCGACGACTTTATCACGTATTTGCTCAATGAGCGAAAAAATATATAATCTATTTATATCTTCAGTTTAATGTAAGTTCGGTCGTCGAAGCTTACGTTTCCTTCAACCAGTCCCTTGGTAGCAACAAATTCGCCTATGTTCTGTGGATCGTCAATTAGATGGTGTGCCAAGGCTTTTTCGCTTTCTTTTAGTGTAGGTAGCAGAGTAGGGTAGCCGTCAGATGCAAGCACAACAGAATTTGATGCCTTGACAATGTGAGTGCCAGGCATATATATTGGTGTTCCGTCAATAACGGCATACTGTCGGTTTTGTCCCTCCAGCATAGCCTTTATCAGTTGAGGCTCAATAGTGCGTCGTGCATCTTTAGGCGACATACCATTCTTTATAAGTGCTGCACGTTGCATGGCAATCTCTTGTTCGTAAGGCTTGGAGTTGTCGTAATAAGTTCCGTCTATTATAGCTTGGCAGTCGCCCACCATCCACACTTCTTTCTTACTGTTGCTATATATAATGGCAGAAGCCGTAAGGCGTTCCTCTGGATGCTCTGCCATACGTTCCGTTATACCACGTTTGTCGTATTCTTCAGCAAAGCGAAGCGTTATGCCTCGGCAGAAGTCGTCCATGGTATAGTCGGCTGGTATCTGCTTGATATACTCGCTTATGAGCAGCATGGCAAAACGTCCATTCTTCATCGAAGGGTCAAGCCTTGTCGGGGTCTTGCTTGTGCTACCATCGATAACAGCAGCAAAGTCATTGTTCACGACAATGCCGTCCTCGCAGTCGGCAGCTGTATGCTTACCGCAAATGAAATGTTCAGTTATGGTCATATCAATCGTTAATATTACTGTTTTATAATATCCTCAACTTCATAGTATATTTCTCTACACCTTTGCTCTTGCATTTTATTCTTTATACCGACAGCGATCATATCCTCTAAAGATGGATGAGCCGAATTGTTTACTGATGTAGCGTGTTCGCCATTATATCCCTCAGTGCAATGAGTAAGGTCGTATGCAGGAGCCAAATGCCAATGCCATTTGTTGTCCTTGTCTTTGGCAACTATAAAGCTGAAATTCTTGCAATGATCGTCTTTGTTTTCTGCAATATAATTGAACACCATTCTACGATACATTTGTTCCACATCTTTATAATTCTGTGTAAGATAGCCGGTCAGTGCCAATAGATTAACATAGTCAAGCACAGGGTTGCTAAGAGATATTGACAGCAAGCCACCTGCTGTAGCTGTGTGTATACGTTCACCATCAGCAGTAATGTCAAAGCGACGGGTTGTGAAATATTTATCATTAATCAGTTTGAAGTCGGGTACGATAATGCCACATTGTCGTGCTTTCTCGTTGTATTCAAATTCTTGTTTGCCCATGTCTTGTGGATCATAAGTATGGCGGAATTTGATAAGCCAATGTCCTTCTTCGTCAGAGAATATAGCCTTAGGCCTGCAACCTCCACTATTACCACTATTGTATAGAAGCAGTCCTGCGTCTGTGTCTTGCTGTTCTCTTAATACTTCAAGGGCTTTTTCTTGCAAAAGGTCGAAGTCTTGCAGTTCCATTTCTCTTTCTACAATAGTCTCAGGCTCATATGTTAAAGCTCCCATACCACCATTTCCTACTAAGCTTAAGCGGTCGAGTGCAGAGAGTTCGAAGTCATTAATGTCTATTTTTAGTAACGTCTTGTGAAGAAGATAGCGGCCATAGCCATCAGGCAAACTGTCTTCGAATATGCCAAAGTTGCCATTGAAAGGATTTGGCTGAGCAATAAAAAGTCCAGGTTTTAATGGCAATTCCAAGGGAGATATGCTGAATCCTTTTGTCAGCCATTGACTATCGTATTCGAAGACACAGCATTTCTTGTCGGCAGTTAATGTTAATGTGCCGACCTTCTTGTTGTGAAACCTAACTTGTAATGATTCTATCTTTTTCATTTTCATAATCAATGTAAGCTTGTTTTATCTCTTATAGGCTTTTTTCTTGTTCATGTTTCGCTTTATCTCTTGCAGTTCTTCCATTGTGTCATACTTCTGTTGTGAGAAGATATGCCGAATTTCAGAAGTATATTCTAATGCCATAGCAATGCCTATTAGGTTTTTGAGTGAAATGAGTCCTTTCTGTTCAAATCTCACAATATTGCTCACAGCAACTCCCGATTTCTCAGCCACTTGTTCGCGAGTAAGGTTCTTCTCTATTCTACGACGGCGGAATTCGGCAGCTATCTCCTTTGCAATCTCGTCTGGATTGTCGTGTAGATAGTTGTCTAATATTGCTAATATCTTATTTGTTTCTGCCATAATCAATAGTTTATTGATAATATATTATCGATTGCGAAGTTACACGTTTTTGTTGAAATGACAAAGGTTAAGTATGGTTATTTTGTTGTTGTAAAAAAATCTACCTATCTATCTTTTTTGTACTTTTGTACATGAAAAATAATGAGACAAATAAATACAAATATGTTACACTTTCTAAAAAAGTATTCTCCAGATTATGCCCAGAACACCATTGAGGGATGGTCAATAATTTTGGTTGTTGCTGTTGGTTGCGAAGTGTCATCCTTCGCTAATAGTTGGTTGGGAATGTTGGGTATGTTCGTAATTGGTGCCTTATGTGCTCACATCATAGCTTGTCTCATAAAATATTGTATGACTAATAAATGATTTAAAGGATATGTACTAAACCGATTGAAACTGTTGGACTCACAATGTCCAGCAGTTTCAATCGGCTTATAATCAGCGTTATTTCTTTTTCGGTTTATCTTCTGTTAAAAAGAACTGGCAAAACTCTCTTAACTGCTGTTGCATTTGTTCCTGTGGTATTACACCTGCACAATATCTCAATATGGTTTGTCAAAGTCGTTAGTGTCAGGATATTGGGCATTTGTCCAGTTTGTAATTGGACAAATTGTGCAGTTCCTGACTGCACAATTATGGCGTTCTCCTGTTCCAATCCTTTTCTATGTCTATCTGTTTTCTTACATCTGCACGGTATAAAATCTCCAAAATGTAGTTGTTCTTTGTTGTCCATATATCAGATTTAAATATCCGTCTTGTGAGCAATCGATAATGATAGTGCCGAAGAAATATGGATCTTCAGTATCTTGGGCTATGTATGCTTCTGTAAATGATATAAACAGCATCTTTTTCGCAAATATGCAGTCTATATACTGCATAAATTGCCCAAAACATGCAGCGTATAGACTGCATCCCCTTGTTGTTCCAAGCAGATTGTAATGTATTTGTTACATAATTCGGCATCTTTCGCGCGTTGGCATCAATTGGTACGAGCGTTCATCCCATTTGGCGCGTACGCTCTTTTCATCTGTTACGCATGCTCATTTCAATCGTGCTGAGTCGGCGATAGTGGCGGTTTCTGGTAATAATGTCATTTGATTTTTCAGTTTTTACGTTTTATATTCAATTGTTTTTCGTAACTTTGCGTTGGATTTCTCCGTTTTACGGTATGATATCCAGACATTGTGGTAAAAAATATGCATTCGCTATTATTTCGCGTTTAGCCAAGAGCCTCGGAAACTCATTTGGAATAAAAAGCACGAATAATATGTGACAGGTGACTCGTATAGTTATCCCTGTAGTATCAAAAGCGATGCACACGCAATAGGCGTGGTGCATTCTTAGAGATACTCTGGGGTTCCAATCCGAGGCCACCCCGTGCTAAACGCGATAAGGATGGCATCACGCTTTTCTTATGTCTTGTCGTATACTGTCGCGTTTGCGGATTGATAGTTGGGTGCCAACTAAAAACAACTATCAATTTTTATGGCAAACAGTACATTATCCAAAGCAAAGGCTGCCAAGAAAGATGAATTCTATACGCAGTTTTACGACATTGAGGCTGAAATGGAGGCATATCTTGATTATAACCCTGATGTGTTTCGTGGGAAAACCGTGTTGCTGCCTTGTGACGATCCAGAATGGAGCAACTTCACAAGGTATTTTGCGCAGAACTTTGAAGAATTGGGTTTGAAGAAACTTATATCAACAAGTTATTCACCTGACAGCAAAACGTATAAAGGTGGTACGCAACTATCGCTATTTGAAACGCAATCGCCGAAATTCGACAAGGACAAAACAAAAACTCATGGAAAAATCTTTGTGCTTACAGAAGATACAACAGGCGATGGAGTTGTTGATCTTGATGATTTGCAGTGGGATTATCTTGAAGGTGATGGTGACTTTAGAAGCGATGAAGTAAAGAAACTGAGAGATGAAGCCGACATAATAATAACAAATCCTCCGTTTTCTTTGTTCAGAGTGTTTTTAGCTTGGATAGTTGAAGCTAAAAAGCAGTTTATCATTATCGGTAACATAAATTGTGTTACCTACAAGGAAGTATTTCCTTTAATTCAAAACAATAGTGTTTGGATGGGATGTACAATTCATAGTGGCGATAGGGAGTTTGAGGTGCCTGAAGGATATCCGCTTAAAGCTGCGGGGTGGCGTATTGATGAGAATGGGAAGAAGTATATACGTGTTAAAGGCGTTAGATGGTATACAAATATAGATCATGGACGACGCCATCATCCACTCGAACTCATGACTATGGCTGATAATATAAAATACAGTAAGCATAAAGAGGTTAAAGGCAAACAATACAGTGTATATGATAACTTTGAAGCAATTGAGGTGCCATTTACAGATGCTATTCCAAAAGACTACGATGAGATAATGGGTGTGCCTATTACATTCCTTGATAAATATTACCCCGAACAATTTGAAATTGTCGGGATAACACAGAGTTGGTTTGGCATGGCAAGTAAAATCTATCCCAAGCAAATACAAGTGAGCAAGACTGGCAAGAAGTCTGTTGTAACAAAACTTAATGATGGTGCTGCTATTGAGGTGGATGGACCTATAGAAGGGGATGTGTATTATATTGTAGATGGCATTTATTACTCAAAATGTTATGCTCGAATCCTGATACGTAAGAAAAAGTAACAAATTCCCAATACTCAACAAACTAATCACAATGGAAGTAGAATTAAAGAAATATACAATCAAAGAACTTTGCGAGGGGTTCACTTTTAGCCAGATTGACGGCAAGGGACTCTACGGATTGGCTGGAAAACTCACTATTCAGCCAGAATATCAGCGTAATTATCTCTATAGTGAGAAGAATGGAGCAAAGGAGGTTGCTGTTATCGACTCGTTGTTGAAAGAGTATCCTCTTGGTCTGCTTTATTTCAATCGTCGTGCCGATGGACAACTTGAAGTGCTCGATGGACAGCAGCGTATAACAAGTATAGGACGTTATCTTATTGGTAAGTTTTCTGTAATGTTTAATGGAAAACCGTATAAGTTTAAGCCTTTGCCTGTAGACAAACGACAGTTGATAGAGAATACAGAGTTGATAGCCTATATATGCGACGGCTCGGAGTCGGAGATAAAAGAATGGTTCAAGATTATAAACATGGGTGGTGTACAGATTAATGCCCAGGAAACACGTAATGCCATATATTCAGGTCCGTTCGTTACGGCTGCGCGCAAGGAGTTCAGTAACAAGGAAGACTCGCGTTTGCAGAAATGGGGCTGTTATATACATGGGTCGGCGAACAGACAGGAAATATTGGAAACAGCACTCAAATGGGTGAGTCGCAATAATATTGAAGAATATATGCAGGAGCATCGTTTGGATGATAATATTAACGAACTGCGTATGTATTTCAATGATGTGATATCGTGGATAGAACAGACTTTCGATGATGTGTATCCAAAGATGTGCGGGTTAGATTGGGGCGAACTATACGAGCGTTTCCATAACAATCCCTACGATCATGTAGATGTCTCGCGCAAGGTTGCAGAACTTTATAATGACGACCGAGTAAAGGATACTAAGAATGTATTTGAATATGTGCTTGGTGGTTGCAAAGATACAAAACTGTTGAACGTAAGAGTGTTTGACGATATAACCAAACGTCGTGTGTACGACCGTCAAACTAAGGATGCGAAGGAAAAAGGTGTCAGTAATTGTCCACTTTGCGCCATTGGACATGATGCAAACAAAGAGAAAATATGGAAATTATCAGAGATGGATGCCGACCATGTAAAGGCTTGGAGCAAAGGAGGTCCAACTGACGAAAGTAATTGTCAAATGTTGTGTAAGACACATAATAGGGCAAAAGGTAACAGATAGCCTATTTTCACTAAAACATGCAGTCTATACACTGCATATTTCCATTGAAATATGCAGCGTATAGACTTCATTCATTGCTATATTGCTTGTTTTTTCAGTCTATGTTGCACCCAAAGGAAGGCTGGAATTAGGAAAACGTCTGCCATACACCAGGCTACTGGGTCGCCTAAGCAGACACCGGTCCAAGTCAGTGCGGGGACGAGCCAGAGGCTTACACCACAGCGGGCTATCATCTCCATTACACCACTAAGCATAGAGAGGTTGCTGAAGCCGAGACCCTGAATGGAGTAACGCAGAATGGTTAGCAATCCGAGAGCAGGGTAGAAGTAGTTGGCAATGCGCATGAACTGTGCAGCACGACTTACTACCTCAGCCTCACCACTGTCTACAAATAGGCGCATCATCCAATCGGCAAAGGGATAAATCACGATGAAGGTGAATACGAAGTAGACCAGCATAAGGCAGATAGCATCCTTCACTCCTCTGGTGATACGTTCCATTTGGCGTGCGCCAAGGTTCTGTCCGCAATAGGTAGCCATAGCCACTCCGATGTTCTCGAATACACAAGTGAAGAGATATTTAATTCGCATTGAGGCAGTAAAGGCTGCCACGCATGTTGTGCCGAGGGCGTTGTTGGCGCTTTGCAGCATGATGATGCCAATGCCGGTAATGGAGAATTGCAGACCCATAGGCACACCATTATTCAGCAGAATGCTTGTTCGTTTGTTGTCAAACTGTCGTTCTTCGCCATGAGGAATGAGCAGTTGCATGCGCTTGCGTATGTACCATATGCATAACATAACCGAAAGGGCTTGCGACAACCATGTCGCGATGCCCGCTCCGGCTACACCCATACCGCAACCGAGTATGAATACCACGTCGAGCAGAATGTTGACAACGGCAGATGTGATGAGAAAATAGAATGGCTGGCGCGAATTGCCTAGCGCACGTATCTGACCTGAGAACAGATTGAAGCCGAACGTGAATGGTATGGCGGCAAATTGCGACATAAGGAATATGTAGGCATCGTGGAAGATGTCGGCAGGAGTGTTGACCAATTGCAGGATTCTATGGCAGAACATAAGCGATAGAAGTGTTACAACTATTGCAATGACGGCCGACACCCTCACGGCATTGGCCACGTAGACGCGCATCTTGTGATAGTCCTTAGCGCCGAACGCCTGTGCCACGGGAATTGCAAATCCTGCACAAGCTCCGTTGCAGAATCCCATAACGAGAAACATTATGGATGCCGACGCACCCACAGCTGCCAGTGCCCCTACGCCAATCCATCTGCCCACGATGGCGGCATCAATCACTAGATACATTTGTTGTAGTATGTAGCCCAATATCAGTGGCAGGGCAAACTTGCAGATCTGGCGCAGTGGCGAGCCTACAGTCATGTCGCTGACTGACGCAGACTTTGAAGATGTAGAATGCGCCTGTTCTTTGTTTTTCTCAGTTTTCATATTTCTTTTATAGTTATCCTTTAAACAATAAATATCTGTATATATATAGTCGTCGCATCGGTATTTGTTGATTCATGTAGGTGTCCTTTCGTACTGCAAAATTATAACTTTTATTCCAAACAACAATACCCGCCGATATAATATTTGGAGTAGCTATTGTAGTCGGCTATCTCACCTTGACGGAGAACTGCTGGTTGGGCGTGACGTTGTAGAGCAGGTTGACGCTCCCTTCGAGCTCTCAATATTTCCCTCAATGTCCGAGTACTGATATATGAAAAGCGGATTTTCGTCGAACTACACCATAATTGATATACAGCTGTACGGCCTTGCTCTTCTGTTCGTGCTTGGTCACCATTTCGTAGAGCGACTTGAGGTCGATGTCGTCACCACCCAGTCCGTGGTTGGAACCTTGTCCCATAGCATACGTTGGCATTGCTGCCAACGTAATTAATGCAAGTTTCAAAGAATCTTTCATTTGCAATGTTTTTACTACAGGAACTGTATAATCAAATAACCAACTCCAATGGATACGAATGTCGTGATGAAGCCTGCCAGCTGGAACGAGTGGTTGATAACAAATCGGCCGATGCGTGTAGAACCGGTGCGGTCGAAGTTGATGGCTGCAACAGTTGTGGGGTAGTTGGGCAGGAAGAAATAGCCGTTAACTGCCGGGAACATGGCTACCAGTGCCAGTGGCGAAATGCCCAGACCTATGCCAAGGGGATAGAGCGTGCGCACTGTAGCTGCCTGCGAGAACAGCATGATGGCCATGATGAAGAGGGCAATGGCAAAGAGGAACGGATACTGGGTGACGATGTTGGCTATGTGACCCTTGAAGAATTCCAGGTTGCCGTTGAAGAATGTGTCGCCCATCCATGCAATGCCGAATATGGCTACCAGTGCGTTTATGCCAGCGGCAAATACGTTGCCCTTCACGGCATCCTGCACGTTGGCCTTGCTCACAAGCAGGATGAGGGCGGAGGTAGACATCATTATAATCTCGATTATTTCAGGCATGCTCACGTGATGCAGCTCGCCATTGAGCATGAACGACGGACGCAGCGACGGAACACTACCGTATATCACTACCAGCAACACGCCCAGGAGGAATGCCAGCACGGCATACTTGGCGTGCGGATCGGGATTCTTTATCATGTTGTCGATGAGCTTGCTGTCCTTCTCTGGATTGATTATGCCCTGACGTACACGCTCCTGATATATCTCGTCCTCGTTCAGTTCCTTGCCTATGCGGTTCTGTACAAAGGCGGCTACGAGTATGGCTATGAGCGAAGCGGGAATGCAGACAATCAGAATGTGCTTCAGTTCGATGCCGGCTCCGCCCAGAAGGTCGGTGCTTATTACTGCGGCTGTAGCTGCAGAGACCGGACTTCCGGTTATGCCCAACGATGCCGATATGGTGGCAACGCTCAACGGGCGCTCAGGACGAATCTTTGAGTTGGTGGCAATCTCTGAAATGATAGGCAGGAGCGAATAGCTTGTGTGTGCAGTTCCTGCCACCAGACAGAAGAGCCATGTGGTGAGCGGACCGAAATAGGTGATGTGTGTAGGATGCTTGCGCAGGAACTTGGCTGCCATGCCTACGAGATAGTCAAGTCCGCCGGCTGCCTGCAATGTGGCAGCGGCCGTTATCACCGACACGATGATAAGCATCACGTCGATAGGCAGATTGCCCGGCTTAAGTCCGAAGATGAAGACAAGAATGAAGACACCCACCATGCCGTAGATGCCGAGTCCGATGCCGCCTACGCGGGCACCTTTGAAGATAAGAGCCAGTACGATGGCAAATTGTAAAAGGATAATAGCTGTAGCCATAAAGGTTTTGTCTTAAGTGTTATTTGTTTCAGTTTTAGTAAATTCTATGGTGCAAATTTACGGATATTTCCTAAAATACGATTTTAATATTTCTGACAAAGATTTGTAAATTACGAATGAAATTGAAAAATCCTATTTATAGTGTCGATTTTTATTCTTACCTTTGCGTTATCGTATACCGCACCAATCGGTATGCTACACATATTTAATATATATACACTATGCATACAAGAGAAGAAAAACTCAAGGCTTTCGGCCGTTTGTTGGATGTGCTCGACGAGTTGCGCGAGAAATGTCCCTGGGATCGTAAGCAGACCAATGAGTCGCTTCGCCCAAACACTATAGAAGAGACATTCGAACTGTGCGATGCTCTGCTCAAGGACGACGAGCCGAATATCTGCAAGGAATTGGGCGACGTGCTGCTGCACGTATGCTTCTATGCCAAGATTGGTCAGGAAAAGGAGCAATTTGACATGGCTGATGTCTGCAACAAGCTTGTCGACAAACTCATATTCCGCCATCCTCACGTATATCATCCCTCGCAGGTGGGGGCACCCGACCCGAAGCCGTTGCCTTATGGTGAGAAGGAGGAAGAGCGCGACAATTCGGAAGAGGTGAAGACCGCACAGCAGGTGATAGAGAACTGGGAACAGATAAAACTGCGCGAGAAGGACGGCAACAAGCGTGTGCTCTCGGGTGTGCCCGACGCTCTGCCTGCACTCATCAAGGCTTATCGCATACAGGACAAAGCCCGAAACGTAGGCTTCGACTGGGAGGACAAGGGCGACGTTTGGGGCAAGGTGCGTGAGGAACTTGGCGAACTTGAAACCGAACTGCGCAAGGAAGACCGCGAGCACTCGACCGAGGAATTCGGCGACTTCCTCTTCTCGCTCATCAATGCCGCACGTCTGTATAAGATAAATCCAGACACGGCTCTTGAGAAGACTAACGCCAAATTCATACGCCGATTCAACTATATAGAGGAGCATTCGATACGCATAGGCAAGCCATTGAAGGACATGACGCTCGGCGAGATGGATGCGTTGTGGAACGAAGCGAAGGCTCAGGAAAAGTAATAATCAAATCGTTGTATCATGAACAAGTTGAAATTATTCTTGGCAGTGGCAATCGTAATGCTGGTTGCCGGCTGCAACGACAGAAAGCAGAAGCCACAGACTGTTGACAATGACGATGTAGAAGTGGCTGACTCTACAGTGTATGGAGTGTGCGGCGACGGCACATCGATGCACTCAATGGAACTCATCACCGATGCAGGCGACACGCTGACATACACCATTCTTGATGCCGAGGCAGATATGGACGGTGGCATTACCGAGGGTATAGTGTCGAATGTGGAGGGAGGATTTATGGCTGGCGACAAGATGGCGGTGACCGGATTGAAGACTGCCGATGGCGAACTTGTTGCCACACGTGTTATCAACGTTACATCACTGTTGGGCCATTGGACCAGCATCGACCGCAACTTTGTGATAGAAGAGGGAGGAACTGTGCACTCAGAAGTCAAGGCCGAGACAAATCCATGGACATCATGGAAGATTCTGAACGGACAACTGCTGCTCAATCGCGATACGTTCGACATCACATCGCTCAGTGCCGACTCGCTATATCTTGAGAATCATAAGGGTATATACACATATAAGCGTCAGAAATAAATTTAATTCAAGCGTCAGAAATAAAAATAGCTATGGAACCATTCAAAATCCATATACTCGGATGCGGCTCGGCTCTGCCCACCTTGCGCCATAATCCATCGTCGCAAGTGGTGGAGCTGCGCGGCAAGCAGTTTATGATTGACTGTGGCGAGGGTACGCAGACGCAGATGCGCCGCTCACGCATTGGCTTCAACAAGATTGTGGCAATATTCATATCGCACATTCATGGCGACCACTGCTTCGGGCTGATAGGTATGCTCTCGTCGTTCGGTCTGTTGGGCCGTACAATGCCGCTTGCCATCTATGCGCCTAAGGACTTCAAGCCTGTGCTCGACATGCTTCTTGCCACATTCTGCACCGATTTCGACTACGAGATACAGTTTCATGCTGTCGACACAACCAAGCAACAGGTGGTGTACGAGGACCGAAGCCTTACGGTAGAGACTATTCCACTAAAGCATCGTGTGCCTACATGCGGCTATCTGTTTCGCGAGAAACCGACGCTGCCGCACATACGTCGCGACATGATTGATTTCTATGGTATACCTACATCGCAGATAAACAACATAAAGAACGGAGCTTCGTGGACGGACGAAGAGGGTAGGGAGGTGCCCAACTCACGACTCACGACTCCTGCTGACCCACCGCGCAGCTATGCTTACTGTAGCGACACTTGTTATCTGCCCGACCTTGCCGCACGCATTAGCGGTGTGACGTGTCTGTATCATGAGTCGACTTATGCTTCAGCCGATATCGAAAAGGCACAAAAGTACTATCACACTACTGCGGCGCAGGCTGCCACAGTGGCACGTGATGCACGGGTGGGCAAGTTGCTGCTTGGACATTACAGTTCGAAGTATGAGAATGAGGAGGTGTTGCTCAATGAAGCCAGTCAGGTGTTTGATGCTTCTGAATTGGCTAACGAGGGTATGGTTGTCACACTCTGATTAGCGAAAAATGTACATCGCCACATATTTATATATAAAACTACCTATTTATAAAACTGGATAAAAGGCTCATAAAAATAGTACGTTTAAGCTTTGTTTTTATCCACTTAATCCGTATAAAAGTACGTTTGTGCCATATGTACAAAAAGTGTGTTTGTGGGGTAGAATGATTTTGTGTATATTTGCATTGTCAAATGACAAAGGAACACAAAAACATTTATTATAATAGCGGGCATGGTGAGATTTAAAGGCGAATTTTACCATGCCCATTTTCTTTTGTTTGTTTCTTTAGTGGTTGGCTTTATTTATTCTGGTTCTTCAGCAAATCGCGTATCTCGGTAAGCAATATCTCTTCCTTAGTAGGTTTCGGCTCTTCCGGGGTAGCTTCTGATTGCTTCTGTTCCTCTTCCTTCTTCTTCAGACTTGCGAGTTTGTTGATGCCCTTGACAAGCATGAACACGCAGAAAGCAATGATGACAAAGTCGATGATAGTCTGAATGAATGTGCCGTAGTTGATGGTGGCAGCCTGCATGGTTTCGCCTGCAATATGTACCGACGGAAGCTCAAACTTCAAGTCACTGAAATTTACACCACCGATGAGCCAGCCAATAGGTGGCATAATGATGTCGTTGACGATTGAAGAAACTATCTTGCCAAATGCGCCACCGATGATTACACCGACAGCCATGTCTACCGCATTACCCTTTACGGCAAATGCCTTGAATTCGTTAAGAATACTACTCATGGTTTTAAATTGTTTGTGTTTATATTAGTGTCGGTGCAAATTTAGCGAAAAAATCGTCAAAACCAATAATCCGCTGAATGTTTTTTTCAGATAGAATTTCGCTTTTGTACAAACACGCTACCTATAATAATATAATGTAGAGTAGGCAGTTATACAATGATGTATTATGCACTGATAAAATAATAGAATGCAATCAGCAGCTTGCCGAGTGTGTACTATTGGTTTTTGTGTGCGTTTTGCAAACTACATATTGCAATCGCTATACTCAGAAAGGAATTAGTGATTATGTATTGAGATTTTTATATAAATTAATACTTTAATTGTCTATCTTTTCAGAAAATAATTATTATCTTTGCAGCGAAATAAAAGGAGTAATCCTAACGAATGTGGCGACATCTTTACGCTTCTATGTCTCATTAGCAAGAAAAACGGACTTTGTTAATACATTTGTATGGTATAAGATACAAAATTAACCCTTTAAATAAAATATAGTAAAATGATTAAAGTAGGTATTAACGGATTTGGTCGTATCGGCCGCTTCGTATTCCGCGCAGCTCAGACTCGCAACGACATTCAGATTGTAGGTATCAACGACCTTTGCCCGGTAGATTACTTGGCTTACATGCTCAAGTATGACACAATGCACGGTGCTTTCCAGGGTACAATCGAGGCTGACGTTGAGAAGAGCGAGCTCATCGTTAACGGCAACCACATTCGTGTAACTGCTGAGCGCAACCCTGCTGATTTGAAGTGGAACGAGGTTGAGGCTGAGTACGTAGTTGAGTCTACTGGTCTCTTCCTGACACAGGAGAAGGCTCAGGCTCATATTCAGGCTGGTGCTAAGTACGTAGTTATGTCTGCTCCTTCAAAGGATACAACTCCTATGTTCGTTTGCGGCGTAAACTTCGACAAGTACGAGAAGGGTACACAGTTCGTTTCTAACGCATCTTGCACAACAAACTGCTTGGCTCCTATCGCTAAGGTTCTGAACGACAAGTTCGGTATCGAGAACGGTTTGATGACAACAGTTCACTCTACAACTGCTACACAGAAGACAGTTGACGGTCCTTCTTTGAAGGATTGGCGTGGTGGCCGTGCTGCTGCTGGCAACATCATCCCTTCTTCTACAGGTGCTGCTAAGGCTGTAGGTAAGGTAATTCCTGAACTCAACGGCAAGCTGACTGGTATCTCTATGCGTGTTCCGACTCTTGACGTTTCTGTAGTTGACCTCACAGTTAACCTCAAGAACGCTGCTACTAAGGAGCAGATCTGCGCTGCTATGAAGGAGGCTTCAGAGGGCGAGCTCAAGGGTGTACTCGGCTACACAGAGGACGCTGTAGTTTCTTCTGATTTCCTCGGCTGCACTTTGACTTCTATCTTCGACGCTAACGCTGGTGTATATCTCACAGACAAGTTCGTAAAGGTAGTTTCTTGGTACGACAACGAGATCGGTTACTCTAACAAGGTTCTCGAGCTCATCGCACACATGAAGAAGGTAAACGGTTAATTTATTGACCCACAAACCATAAAATAAAGACCGCAAGGCATTTTGCCCTGCGGTCTTTTTTTTGATTTAATTATTTGATGTGTAAGATTTTTTTTGTAAGTTTGTACCTTGAAGCTAAAGCAAATATAAATCTGTAATGTCCAGCAAAGCTATTGACAACATGCAAAACCAGAAAATGATAACCATACTCGGACCTACGGCAAGTGGAAAGACTTCCGTTGCTGCTGCGCTTGCGCTGCGCACTGGCGGTGAGATAATCAGTGCCGACTCGCGTCAGGTGTATCGTCGTATGGATATCGGCACGGGCAAGGACTTGGCCGATTATACTATCGGAGATGTCAGAATACCTTATCATCTTATAGATATTGCCGAGCCGGGAACAAAATACAATCTCTTTCAGTATCAACAGGATTTTCATGAGGCTTATGACGAAATACGTAGTCGAGGCAAACTGCCGATACTGTGTGGTGGAACCGGACTTTATATAGAGGCGGTGCTTGGAGGGTACAGTCTCTCGCCTGTGCCGCAGAATCAGGCATTAAGAGATAGTCTTGAGGGTAAGTCGCTTGAGGAACTGACCCGAATGCTTGTTGAACTGAAGCGACAGAACGGTTCGAATATGCACAACCGTACAGATGTGGATACTGCTCAGCGTGCCATACGCGCCATTGAGATTGAGACATATAATCTTGAACATCCTACGCCAGAACGACAGATGCCACCGGTAGAGTCGCTCATCATCGGCATAAACATTGACCGTGAACTGCGTCGCGAAAAGATAACGCGCCGGCTGAAGGCACGTCTTGACGAGGGTATGTGCGACGAAATACAAGGACTGATTGACGGTGGTGTCAATCCGGAAGACCTTATATATTATGGCTTGGAGTATAAGTTTATAACGGAGTACGTGATTGGACGAACCAGTTATGACGAGATGTTCCGCCAGCTTGAGATTGCCATACACCAGTTTGCCAAGCGTCAGATGACGTGGTTCCGCGGAATGGAAAGGCGTGGCTACACAATCCACTGGATAGACGCAGCCAAGTCGATGGATGAAAAGGTCGATGCTATTGAGGCATTAATGAATCAGATGCAGTAGTGTGAACATAGAGTCTTCATCATTAATTTTTAAACGAACCAATTATGATAAACGATAACCGTTGGGGCATACTCTATTGCCCAAAGCATGAAATGATAGGTAGTCCCAAGCGTCGTTGGGAGAAGATTGAGGCAAGCCTCAATGCAAACGGCGTAGAGTATGATTTTGTGCAGAGCGAGAGTTCGGCAGGTGTTGACCGTCTTGTAAAGATGATGATAAACAATGGCTATCGTACGATAGTGGTTGTAGGTGGCGACTCTGCCCTTAATGACGCCGTCAATTGTCTAATGCAAGCTGACCGCAAAGAGCGTGAGCAGATTGCGCTTGGCGTAATTCCTAACGGACTGATGAACGATTTCGCTCATTTCTGGGGATTGCGAGAGGACGACTACGACCAGATAATAAAGTGGTTTAAGGAGCGTCGTGTGCGTAAGATTGACCTTGGATGTATACGCTATGCCAACAAGCATGGCGAGGCGTGCCGACGTTATTTCCTCAACTGTATAAATATAGGACTTATAGCTACGATTATGAATCTGCGTCGTCAGACCCGTCATTATTCTGGATCGCGAACGTTGTCCTTTATTATCTCGTTCATTCTTATGATATTCCAACGGCTGGAATACCGCATGCATGTAAAGATAAACAACGACGATATTAATCGTAGTATAATGACAATGTGTGTAGGCAATGCTACGGGTTACGGGCAAACTCCCAATGCAGTTCCGTACAATGGCCTGCTCGATGTCAGTGTGGTGCATCATCCAGGCATGACGCAGTTGCTTGAGGGTATATATCTCTTTGTGCGTGGCAAATTCCTCAATCATAAGAGTGTGCATCCTTATCGTACGCGTAAGGTTGAAGTGCTTGAGGCACGCAAGGCTCTGGTTGGTATTGACGGCAGGCTGATGCGTACGCCGAATGGTCCGTTTACTATTACTGTAGAGCAGGAGGTGATAAACTTCCTTATACCTGAGTAGGAAGACGAACTTGGTATATATAAAGGTATAGTAAATATAAATATCAAGGCTGGGATAAGTATTTTATCCCAGCCTTGATATTTTGGCTAATTCTTCCTCGTTGAGAATCTTGATTTTTCTTCCCGATATTTCAATCAATCCTTCTGTTGCGAAAGATGATAGTGTACGTATGGCATTGCTTGTACTCATGTTTGAAAGCGAAGCAAGATCGTAGCGGTTCATGATTACATTCAGAGTCTTGCCGTCATTTTCAATTCCATAGTTTGCCTTGAGTGCAAGTATGGTTTCGGCCAGACGGCCGCGTATGTGTTTCTGGGTGAGCGTAACGAAACGGCTATCTGTCTCGCCGAGTGTTGTGGCAAGTTCGGAAATGAAATAATTTGTAATGCCGTGGTTGAGTTCTATAAGTTCGACCATGGTGTCGAGTGGTAGTGCAGCCACTGTAGAGTCTTCCAAAGCAACAGCCGACGTTGTGTTGCATTCATGGGCAAAGAAGGCACGGAATCCAATAAATGATTGTTCTTTGATAATGCGCACAATTTGTGAGCGTCCCATACCGCATTCTTTTATAATTTTCGCCATTCCATTGACGAGAAAAAGGATGTGTGTAGGAGTCTCGTTTTCTTGATAAATCAGTTCGTTTCGTTTGAATGACCTTACTGTAAGGTTCTTTTGTATTGTATTGACACAATAGACATCTGTGCAATGCCATATTTGTGCAATGCTGTTGGCAATGTCTTTTTTCAGAAGTGTTTCTATTGGCATGGGCGTACTGTGTTTTTTTTGTTGTTTTCAAGCTATCCTAATCACAATACAAAGTTACGCTTTTTTGCGCTAAATTTGTATTTGCAAACCTGTTTTTGTTGTGTTTGAGGTACGAAAAAGTGCTAAATAACATGTTTTTCAAAAATATAGACCTATTTGTTTTGCGCGTAATTATATTTTTATTACCTTTGATTTCGTAAGGCAGAAAACGCCTTTATCTTAAGACTACTGCCGAGCGCAAGCTCATTGGCTTAAACCTGAAAGTCCTACTACTTATTTGTTGTTTCCGACCTTGATGGTTGATGAGCCATATGGCTATTATAATTAAGAACTAATAATGAACCTTAAATTAAATCTATGAGTTATCTTCGATTCGAAAAAGCTCTGATGACCAACCTCGAGGAGTCCCTGCCTCGTGAGTTGCTCCGTACAAACCGTTCGGGAGCGTATTCGTGTTCCACAATTGTCGACTGTAATACACGTAAGTATCACGGTCTGCTTGTGGTGCCGGTACCTGACCTTGACGACGAGAATCATGTGTTGCTTTCGTCGCTTGACGCTACAGTGATACAGCATGGAGCAGAGTTCAACCTCGGTATTCACAAGTATCAGGGCAATAACTTCAGTCCTAAAGGTCACAAGTATATCAGGGAATTTGACTGTGACAAAGTGCCCACTACATTGTATCGTGTAGGTGGTGTAGTACTCAAGAAAGAAGTGGTGTTCCAGCATTATGAGGACCGTATCCTAATTCGCTACACGCTTGTTGATGCCCATTCGGCAACGACATTGCGCTTCCGTCCGTTCCTTGCTTTCCGCAGTGTGCGTCAGTTTACTCACGAGAATACAGTAGCTTCGCGCGATTACAGCGAGGTGGAGAATGGTATACGTACATGTATGTATGCCGGTTATCCCGACCTGTATATGCAGTTCAGCAAGGACAACAAATTTGTATTCCAGCCCGACTGGTATCGTGGCGTAGAGTATCCTAAGGAGCAGGAGCGTGGTTACGCTTCGAATGAGGACCTCTATGTACCTGGATATTTCGAAATGGATATCAAGAAGGGCGAGAGCATCGTATTCTCTGCATCTACTAAACAATGCAAGACTGGAGGCTTGAAGGCTCTGTTTACAAAAGAGGTTGACGAGCGTTCGCCACGCGACAATTTCCTCCACTGTCTTATCAATGCAGCCCACCAGTTCCACAATCGTACAAGCAAGGACGAGCGTTATCTCCTTGCCGGATATCCTTGGTTCAAGTGCCGTGCACGTGATACATTCATCGCTCTTCCTGGTCTTACACTCTCTATTGAGGAAGAGGACTACTTCGAACTCGTTATGGAGACAGCAGCACGCGGTCTTTATGAGTTTATGGAAGGCAAGCCTCTCACAGTGAAAATTTATGAGATGGAGCAGCCCGACGTGTTGCTTTGGGCTGTATGGGCTATCCAGCAGTATGCCAAGCACGTAGGTCGTGAAAAGTGCAACCGTAAGTATGGCAAGTTGCTCCACGATATCCTGCAATATATTATAGCTGATAAGCATCCGAATCTGCAGTTGCGCCACAACGGACTCTTGTACTCGGAAGGCAAGGAGCATGCCGTTACATGGATGAACTCTACTGCCAATGGACGTCCCGTTGTGCCGCGTACAGGATATATTGTTGAGTTTAATGCTTTGTGGTACAATGCGCTTAAGTTCTGCGCTTCGATGGCTGCCGAGTTTGGCGACCAGACTGTGGCTGCTGAATTTGAGAAGCGTGCAGAGTTGTGTGGCAGCTCATTCCTCGATACATTCGTTAATGAGTATGGCTACCTCTTCGATTATGTAGAGCCTCTTGACTCGCCTGACTGGAGCGTACGTCCTAACATGATATTCGCTGTTGCGTTAGACTATTCTCCGCTCAATCAGGCACAGCAGAAGTCTGTACTTGACGTATGTACACGTGAACTCCTCACACCTAAGGGCTTGCGTTCGCTCTCGCCAAAGAGCGGTGGTTACAACCCGATGTATGTAGGTCCGCAGACACAGCGCGACTATGCTTACCATCAGGGTACAGCATGGCCTTGGCTCGGAGGCTTCTATATGGAGGCTTGCTTGAAGATTTACAAGCGCACACGTCTGTCGTTCATCGAGCGCCAGATGGTAGGTTACGAGGACGAAATGGTGCAGCATTGCATTGGTACTATCCCCGAACTGTTCGATGGCAACCCACCGTTCAGCGGTCGTGGAGCAATATCGTTTGCCATGAACGTTGCCGAGGTGCTTCGTACGCTTGAGCTATTGGAAAAGTATAAATATTAAAAATAGGAGGATTCAAAAATATGAAAGTATTAATGTTCGGATGGGAGTATCCTCCTCACGTATATGGTGGACTTGCTACCGCTAACTTTGGTATATCACAGGGACTTCATGCCCAAGGCGATGTAGAGACAGTATTGTGCTTGCCGCACCCGTTTGGTGACGAGGACCGCAGCGCTTGCCGTATTGTGGCAATGAATTGTGTGCCTATCGCATGGCGTGATGTTGACTACGAATATGTAAAGAGCCGCGTATCCAATGTGATGGATCCCGACTTCTACTATCGTCTGCGCGACCATATCTATGCCGACTTCAACAACATGCACGTCAACGATCTTGGCTGTATGGAATTTGCCGGTGGTTATCCGTCTAACCTGCATGAGGAAATCAATAATTATTCCATCATTGCCGGTGTTGTGGCTCGCACCGAGGAGTTCGACATAATTCATGCTCACGACTGGCTGACATATCCTGCCGGTATACATGCCAAGAATGTCAGTGGCAAACCATTGTGTATACACGTACACGCTACTGACTTCGACCGTTCGCGTGGTAAGGTAAACCCGACTGTTTATGCTATTGAGAAGGACGGTATGGACAATGCCGACTGCATCATGTGTGTATCAGAGTTGACACGTCAGACCGTTATCAACCAGTATCATCAGGATCCGCGCAAGTGCTTTACAATGCACAATGCCGTTTATCCACTGCGTCAGGAATTACAAGACATCCCACGTCCTGACCACACTGGCAAGGACAAGGTTGTTACGTTCCTTGGCCGTATCACAATGCAGAAGGGTCCTGAGTACTTCGTAGAGGCTGCCAATATGGTGCTTCAGCGTACACGCAACGTGCGCTTCTGTATGGCAGGTAGCGGCGATATGATGGACGCTATGATTTACTTGGCTGCCGAGCGTGGTATTGCCGATCGTTTCCACTTCCCAGGCTTCATGCGTGGCAAGCAGGTATACGAGTGCTTGAAAGACTCTGATGTATACGTTATGCCTTCGGTTTCGGAGCCGTTTGGTATTTCGCCTCTCGAAGCGATGCAGTGCGGAACGCCTACCATTATATCTAAGCAGTCTGGTTGTGCCGAGATTCTCGACAACTGTATCAAGGTTGACTATTGGGATATCCACGCACTCGCCGATGCCATCTATGCAATCTGCCATAACGACTCATTGTTCCACTATCTGCAGGATGAGGGCAAGAATGAGGTCGACCAGATTACATGGGAGAAGGTTGGCGCACGCATCAAGAATCTGTACGAGCGTGTTCTTTCTGGCAATCTGTAGCCGATAACATCGTAACACACGTATGGTATATGCATCAAAGCAATAAAAACACAACAATCCATTAAACGACAAGCAACAATGAAAACTATTTGTTTATACTTCGAGATACATCAGAATATCCAGTTGAAGCGTTACCGTTTCTTCGATATCGGTACCGATCACTATTATTACGACGACTATGAGAACGAGCGTCTCATTTCTGACATAGCAGAACGTTCGTATATGCCAGCGCTCAATGCGCTGCTCGACATGATTAAGGAGAATGGCAACTACTTTAAGGTAGCTTTCTCTTTGTCGGGTGTAGGTATCGAACAGCTTGAAATCCATGCTCCTCAGGTGCTTGAAAAGCTTCAGGAGCTCAACCAGACTGGTTGCGTAGAGTTCCTCGCTGAGCCTTATTCACACGGTCTTGCATCGCTCGCCAATGAAGAGAGCTTTGCAGCTGAGGTAAAGCGCCAGTGTACAAAGATGGAGGAATACTTCGGACAGTCTCCGAAGGTATTGCGCAACTCTTCGCTTATTTACAGCGACGACATCGGTCTGCAGGTTTCTCAGATGGGCTTTAAGGGTATGCTCTCGGAAGGTGCTCGCCATGTCCTCGGATGGAAGTCGCCTAACTATGTATACAATTGCGCTCTTGCTCCTAACCTCAAACTCCTTCTGCGTAACGTTAACTTCAGCGACGATATCTCATTGCGTTTCAGCAACACTGATTGGGAAGGCTATCCACTCTTCGCCGACAACTATATCGACCGCATTGCTAATCTGCCAGAAGGCGAGCAGGTTGTAAATATCTTCATGGAGCTTTCGGCTCTTGGTATTGCACAGCCTCTGTCAAGCAATATCCTTGACTTCTTCAAGGCTCTGCCTGAGTGTGCCAAGAAGCGTGGCGTAACATTCTCTACACCGTCGGAGATTTGCGACTCATTCCATAGTGTTAGCGCTGTTGACGTTCCCGATACATTGTCATGGAACGACGAGGAGCGCGACTGCAGCTGCTGGCTCGGTAACCCGATGCAGCGTGAGGCTTTCAACAAGCTCTATAGCGTAGCCGACCGCGTTCGCATTGCCAACGATCCACGTATCAATCAGGACTGGGACTACTTGCAGGCATCCAACAACTTCCGTCAGATGACTACAAAGCCGTCGCAGGTTGGTATCAACCGTGGCATCTATGCAAGTCCGTTCGATGCATTCACAAACTATATGAACATCCTTGGCGACTTCATTTCGCGCGTTAACTCACTCTATCCAGAGGAAGTTGACAACGAGGAACTCAGCTCGCTGCTCACCACTATCAAGAATCAGGATGAGGAGATTGAGATGAAGAATAAGGAGATTGTCCGCCTCCAGGCTAAGATTGAGAAGATTGAGGCTGCTGAGGAGAAACTCCGCGCTAAGATTGAGAAGACAAAGGCTGCTGCCACTAAGAAGGCTCCTGCCAAGAAGTCTGCCGCTACAAAGAAGGCAAAGGCTGATGAGCAGCCTGTTGAAGAATAAGAAGATAACCCATTAAGGGTTCTTGTATAAGTATTGGTTAATAAATAAGGGATGCCCTCCATGTGATATGGAAGGCATCCCATTTTTTTTAGCTTGCTTTTGTTTATTTCATGTGCATTTCAGCAATGTGCTTGAATCCATTGAGGAAATCTCGTGCCGCCATGCGTTTTTTTCCGGCTGCTTGCAGTTCGACGATGTCGAGCCATTCATCGCTGGTTGCTACCAACAGATGGTTGCTTTCAGTTTTCAGAGTTCCAGGAGCGACGCCAGCACAGCTTGTTCCGGTTTTCGTAGTCTTGAATATTTTCATGACACTTGATTCGTTCTTTTCAGTATCGCTGTAAGATGCCAGTGTTGTCCAAGTGCCAGGGTAGGGGCTTAGTCCGCGAACGAAGTCGTATATTTGCTTTGCTGTCTTGTTCCAGTCAATCTGACAAGTCTCCTTGAATATCTTTGGTGCAGCCTTAAGTTCGATGTCCTCACGTTGTGGTTGTGAAGGTACGTTGCCATCGGTAGAAATAACGAGGTCGACAGTGTCCTGACAGATGCCAGCGCCCAATTCCATGAGTCCGTCGTATACATATTCCACATCTGCGTCGTCGGGAATTGGGAATTCGCGCTGCATGATGATACGTCCTGTGTCTATGTCGTGGTCGAGGAAGAAGGTTGTGACACCCGTCTTAGTCTCGCCGTTGATGACAGCCCAGTTGATAGGAGCGGCTCCGCGGTATTGTGGCAGCAATGCGGCATGTACGTTGAACGTACCAAATCGTGGCATATCCCATACCACCTCGGGCAACATACGGAACGCTACCACTACCTGCAAGTCGGCGTTGTACTCTCGCAACTGTTCTACAAATTCAGGGTCTTTCATCTTTACCGGTTGCAATACGGGCAATCCGTGCTCCAAAGCATATTCCTTAACAGCCGAAGCGCGCAGTACAGATCCGTGGCGTCCTACTGGTTTGTCGGGTTGAGTCACAACCGCTACAACATTATATCCGTTCTCCACAAGCAGCTTGAGCGAACCCACAGCAAACTCTGGAGTTCCCATAAATACTATGCGTAAGTCTTTCTTTTCCATCGTTTCTTTTATTGTTTTGTATGCAAAGGTAGTGTTTTTTCGTTGTATCGTTGACGGTTTGTGATTAAAAATACGTAACTTTGCGTGTTGTATAATAAGTAAACACACACTAAAATATAAAAAACGATGACACAGAAAGAAGATATCAAGAATGCCATTGACGCAATGAAGAAGGGTGGGGTGATACTCTATCCTACAGATACTGTTTGGGGATTGGGCTGCGATGCCACCAATGCTGAAGCTGTAGCTAAAATCTACAAGATCAAACATCGTGATGATTCCAAGGCGCTAATATGCCTTGCCGACTCCGTTGACCGTGTACAGCGTTATGTACGCGATGTTCCTTCGGTGGCATGGGACCTTATGGAATTGTCAGACAAGCCAACGACAGTTATTCTTGACGGTGCCGTAAACCTTGCTCCCAACCTCATTGCCGAGGATGGCAGCATCGGATTGCGCGTCACCAACGAACCTTTCTCTAAAGAGTTGTGCTATAGATTTCAGAAAGCCATAGTCAGCACAAGTGCCAATATAAGCGGTGAGCCTGCTGCCCAGAACTATTGCGACATATCGCCTGAGATACTTGAGGCGGTAGATTATGTCTGCTGGACCCGTCGTCAGGAACACAAGCCGCACAAGCCGAGCAGTATCATAAAGCTAACCAAGGACGGTAGAGTAACAATTATCAGAAAGTAAGAGATGCAACAATCGGTTTCAAGCACTTCAGCTATAAGAAGTCTTGGATTGCGACTCTACCAATGGCGTATCAAGCACCTTAGTGATCGTCAGGCGACGATAATCCTGGCTTTCTTCATAGGCTTCTTCGCCTCGGTAGCCGCATTCCTTCTGCACTCGCTCATACACGAGATACAGCAGTTGCTCACGTCGCGTTTCCATGCCAACACGTTCAACTGGATGTACCTTATGTTTCCTGTTGTAGGTATATTCTTGACTTCGTTGTTTGTACGCTACGTTGTCAAGGACAACATTTCGCACGGTATCACACGTATTTTATACGCCATATCATCCAAGCAGTCGCGTCTTAAGGCTCACAACTGCTGGACTTCGGTAGTTGCATCAGCCATAACAATCGGTTTCGGTGGTTCGGTAGGAGCCGAGGCACCTATCGTACTTACGGGTTCAGCCATCGGTTCCAATCTTGGACGATTCTTCCGTATGGACAACAAGACGCTCATGCTGCTTGTAGGATGTGGTGCCGCAGCTGCCATAGCCGGTATCTTCAAGGCCCCGATAGCCGGACTTGTGTTTACGCTCGAAGTCCTTATGGTAGACCTTAGTATGGCTTCGCTGCTGCCAATTCTTACGGCTGCCGTCACAGCTACGTGCTTTACATACGTATTTATGGGCAGTGACTCGCTCTTCACCTTTCATCTTGACAGCGGATGGGTAGTAGAACGTGTACCTGCCGGCATCATTCTTGGAGTTGTATGCGGACTTGTCAGCCTCTACTTCATACGCTCCATGTCGGTATGCGAGGGCATTTTCGGGCGGATGAAGCAGCATCGTTGGGGCAAGTTGGCATTAGGTGGACTGATGTTGAGTTCGCTGATATTCATCTTCCCCGTACTTTATGGTGAAGGATATAGCGCCATCAACATTCTGCTCAACGGTTCGAGCGAAGCCGACTGGAACGAAGTGCTCAAGAATTCTATGTTCTATGGCAATGGCCATCTGCTCATACTCTTCATCGCCTTGGTCATTTTCACAAAGACCTTTGCCACGGCAGCCACCAATGGTGGAGGCGGTTGTGGTGGAACGTTCGCACCGTCATTGTTCGTTGGTGCTTTCAGCGGATTCCTCTTCTCACGTCTTTGGAATATGTATCAGGTAGGAACGTATATTCCCGAGAAGAACTTCACGTTGCTCGGAATGGCTGGTGTGATGGCAGGTGTAATGCATGCTCCGCTCACGGGTATCTTCCTCATAGCCGAGATAACCAACGGCTACGACCTCTTCATGCCGCTTATGATAGTGGCAGTAAGTTCGGTTATGACGATAAGCATTTTCGAGCCTCACAGCATTTACGCCATGCGACTGGCACGTGAGGGCAAGCTCGTCACCCACCATACAGACAAGTCGGTGCTCACATTGATGAGTATGGACAGCGTGATAGAGCGCGACTATACAGCCGTAGACCCTGATATGCCGCTTGGACGATTGGTCAACGCCATATCAAAGAGCCACACCAGTTTTATTCCGGTGCTCAATGCTGCTGGTTCAATACTGGGTGAGATAGACATTACGAAGATTCGCCACGTCATGTTCCGTGCCGAGTTGTACAATAAGTTCACCGTTCGTCAGCTTATGCAGCCAATTGCCGCACAGGTAGCCGAGGGTGATTCGATGGAAGAAGTGATGCGCAAGTTTGACCTTAAGGGCACGCGCTATTTGCCGGTTGTAAATACGGCAGGTCACATAACTGGATACATATCGCGCTCGCGTGCCTATAGTATGTATCGCAAAATGGTGGCTGACTTCTCTAATGAGTAGTTATTCAGTTGAGAGTTTTTCAATTCTCAACTGAAAAACTCTCAACTCTCAATTATCAATTGAGTATTATTTGCAGTTCTTCAAGTCGTGTATTGTCTTTATAGGGTCGGCTGCCTTGAATATGTAGCTGCCGCTTACCAATACGTCGGCTCCAGCCTCTACCAGCAGCGGTGCGGTCTTGTCGTTGACGCCACCGTCAATCTGAATAAGGGCATTGCTGCCTTTCTCCTCAATCATCTGCTTCAGTCGGCGTGTCTTTTCCACGATGCTGGGAATAAATTTCTGTCCGCCGAAACCGGGGTTAACGCTCATGAGTAGCACCATGTCAACATCGTTGATGATGTCCTCGAGCATGCAGATTGGTGTAGAAGGATTGAGCGTGACGCCGGCTTTCATACCAGCAGCATGTATCTCCTGGACGGTGCGGTGCAGATGTACGCAAGCCTCGAAGTGTACGTTCATCATCATGGCGCCCGTGGCAGCCACCTGCTTGATGTAGTTTTCGGGATGTACAATCATAAGATGCACGTCGAGCGGCTTCTTGCACTCCTTAGCCACAGCCTCGATAACGGGGAAACCGAAAGAGATGTTGGGTACAAAAACGCCATCCATAATGTCCAAATGAAGCCAGTCGGCCTCACTGCTGTTGATCATTTCGATGTCCTTCTTGAGGTTGATGAAGTTGGCCGACAGCAACGAAGGTGAGATAAGTGTTTCCATATCAGTGATATTCTTTTTTATAAATTAGTTTAAGCAATTAGTTTGTCATATAAGCTTCGTCATGTCCGTCGCCCTTCATCACCCGATAAGCGTATGCAATCTGGCGGATGATGTTCAGCGTAAGTTCTGAGGGTCGAGCCTCGTCAGGGGTAAAAATCTTCATAGGCGAAATGTTTTGTTTGTTATTACGTCTTTTATTATCATTAACGACAATGATAGTAAATTATTATGTTTATGAGTATTTTATTTTTTCTATATATATAAAGGTGTAGCAAGTCGATTTTGCAGCCATACGACACCCAAAATGACAAAAACGTAGCAATTTAATAAAAATTGTTCAAAAAAACTTGTGGATTGATATTTATTTCTTACTTTTGTAATCGAATAGATTACTAATTAAAAGAATATAGTATATGAATAATGCACAGCTTACATTCTGGTGGTGGCGTAGCTCAAGATCTGAAAAGTCGTGAGAAGATAGCACCTACGCATTATTTTCGTATATAGAGATAATAAGACAGGCCTGCCGCTCACGCGACAGGTCTTTTTTTATATCCGTATTCAAGGGAGTTATAACAGTTGACAACATTTAAAAGGATTGTAATATGGCAACAATGAAGTTGATTTTGGAAAAGGTACTTGGCGGTGAGAAACTCAGCCGTCAGGAGACAAAGGACATTCTGCTTGGTATAACGCGCGACGAATATCCAAGCGAACAGATTTCGGCACTGCTCACAGCGCTCCAGATGCGAGGCGTGACGGTAGACGAACTACTCGGTTTTCGCGACGGAATACTTGAGACGGGAGTACATGCCGTGCTCGACTGCGACCGTTATATCGACGTAGTAGGCACAGGGGGCGACCGCAAGAATACATTCAATATTTCCACCACTTCATGTTTTGTCATAGCAGGAGCAGGATATAAGGTGGCAAAGCACGGTAACTATTCAGCCACTTCTACCTCCGGAGCGTCGAACGTTATCGAACAGCACGGTGTGAAGTTCACTGCCGACCTTGACAAGCTCAACCGTTCCATCAACGAGTGTGGCATCGTATATTTGCATGCACAGCTCTTTGCCAAGGCCATGAAGTTTGTAGGTCCGATACGCAAGGCATTGCAGTTTCCAACATGCTTCAATCTGCTCGGCCCGCTGGTAAATCCTTCACAGCCTAAGTGTCAGCTTTTGGGTGTAGCCACGCTCGACCAGATGAAGTTGTATAGCGAGGTTTACCGTCGCATAGGAGTCGACTATGCCATTGTCAACAGCATTGACGGATATGACGAGATTTCGCTGACTGGCGATTTTAAGGTATCCACCAACTCTTATGAGCGTATCTTCTCTCCATCTGATCTGGGTATGCAGAAAGCATTGCCCGAAGAACTTGTAGCTGGAGCTACAGAGAAAGAGGCAGCACAGATATTCGATGCAGTACTTGAGAACCGTGCTCTTCCTGCACAGAAGAATATAGTCATAGCAAATGCAGCGTTTGGCATACAGACATTCGAACGCGGACAGAAACCGATTGAGGAATGTATTGCTATTGCACGAGAGTCGATAGAGAGTGGACGAGCCTTGGCAACGTTCAAGAAGTTTAGGGAGATTAACGGATAAAATGGATATACTTGAAGAAATCGTAGCACGCAAGCGTGTCGACCTCGAACAGATGAAGGCACGCCACACCGAGCGCACCATACATCAGGAGGTGGAGCTGCTCATGCAGCAAGGCATATCCGTGCCGTCGATGAGTCAGGCTCTGAAGAGCAGTCAGACGGGCATAATAGCCGAGTTCAAACGTCGCTCGCCGTCAAAGGGATGGATAAAGCAGGATGCCGATTCGGCACAGATTCCATTAGGCTATCAGCAGTCGGGAGCCTCGGCTCTGAGCATACTCACCGACACTCCTTACTTCGGAGGCGACGACAGCGACATACTTAAGGCACGCAAGAGTGGCGTTACGCTGCCCATACTCTATAAGAATTTTGTCGTTGATGAATACCAACTTTTTCAGGCTCGGCTCTGTGGAGCCTCGGCTGTGCTTCTGATTGCAGCATGTCTGAAGAAGGACGAGTGTAGGATGCTACTTAATATGGCTCACGAACTCAATCTTGAGGTACTGCTGGAAATGCATAGTGAAGCCGATACGGAATATGCAGATTTGCAACCTGATATGTGTGGTATCAATAATCGCAACCTTGGTACTTTCCACACTGATGTGCAGACTTCATTCCGTCTGGCAAGTCGTCTGCCTGAAGAAGCCTGTCGGGTAAGTGAGAGCGGATTGAAGGATTTGGCAACTCTTGAAGCTTTGCGGCTGGCTGGATACAATGGTTTCCTTATGGGCGAACGCTTTATGAAAGAGGTTGACCCAGCCCGGGCATTGAAAGAATTTACAGGCATAATAACTAAATAAAAGTAAAGTCATAACCAAATCATGGGTTTATCTAAGCCCAATATAATTCGAAGAACAATGAGCAATAATAATAAACCCTTGATAAAGGTTTGCGGAATGCGTGATCCTGAAAATATACGCGCTGTAGCACAGTTGCCAATAGACTATATGGGATTTATATTTTATCCCAAGAGCAGTCGATATGTAGACATGCAACATTTATGTACCGGACTTATGCCCGACCAAGCAGATCCAAATATAAGTGAAGCAACTAAAGCAGACAATCATAATGGTATTGGTAGAGTAGGGGTGTTTGTAGATGCTATGGCACAAGACATCATAACACGTGTCGTTGCTTTCGAACTTGACGCAGTACAGTTGCATGGCTCTGAGACTCCGACGTTCATTCGCAATCTGCGTGCTACTATAGTGCCAGACATCCGCCCCACGCTAAAGGTGTTTAAGGCTATGAGTATATCCTCTGCCGATGATTTTGCACATTGTACTCAATATGAGGGCGTTGTAGATATGTTTGTCTTTGATACCAAATGTACTGGTTACGGTGGAAGCGGACAACAGTTTGACTGGTTGTTGCTTGACAGCTATCATGGTACAGTACCTTTCTTACTGAGTGGAGGTATAGGTCCTGACGATGCTGGGCGTATCAAAGCTTTTAGCCATCCACTGTTTGCTGGTGTCGACCTTAATTCAAGGTTTGAAACGGAGCCGGCCATGAAGGATGTCAGGTTGCTTGAAGAGTTCATAGGGCGATTGCTCAATATATAAGATAATCTAAAAAATAAAAACCATAGGATATGAATAAGATAAATAGATTGTTTTCAGAGCGTGGCGACCGCAAGCTATTGTCGCTTTACTTCTGTGCAGGATGTCCTGAGGAAGATATGACCGCTGACGTTATACTCGCCATGCAGCGCCACGGCATAGACATGATTGAGGTGGGAATACCATTTAGCGACCCTTTGGCAGACGGTCCGGTGATACAGAGTGCTGGAACGGTGGCACTGAAAAACGGTATGACGCTCGAAACGCTTTTCGGACAGCTTGCCTCAATTAAGTCGCAGGTAAATATTCCGCTTGTACTTATGGGCTATCTCAATGTTATAATGCATTACGGATACGAACGTTTCTGCCAGCGTTGTGTGGAGTGCGGAGTCTCGGGATTCATAATCCCTGACCTTCCGTTCGACGACTATCTCAGTGAAATCAAGCCGCTTGCCGACCGCTACAATCTGCGTTGCATCATGATGATAACGCCAGAGACATCTGAAGAGCGCATCCGATTTATCGACCGTCACACCGACGGATTCATCTATATGGTAAGTTCGGCAAGCATAACCGGTGCGCAGCAGAATTTCGACGAAGCCAAGCAGCAATACTTCCAGCGTATAAATGCTATGAATCTGCACAATCCGCGCATGATAGGCTTCGGCATAAGCAACCGTCAGACGCTTGAAAGCGCGCAGAACAATGCCGCCGGTGCCATCATAGGCAGCAAGTTCGTCACTCTGCTTCGTGACACTGGCAATGCCGACGAGGCACTCAGCCAGTTGTTCGATGCATTGAAGAAGTAAGTACACCTTATTATATAATAATAAAAACACAAAAGATTATGACATTAGCAAAACCTAAAAATGGATTTTACGGTCGCTTCGGCGGCGCCTACATACCAGAAATTCTGCACAAGTGCGTTACCGACTTGCAGGAGGCTTACATCCCAATCATCGAGAGCGAGGAGTTCAAGAACGAGTATCGTGCACTCTTGCGCGACTACGTAGGTCGCCCCTCGCCGCTGTATTACGCCCGTCGTATGAGCGAGAAGTATGGATGTCAGCTCTATCTGAAGCGTGAAGACCTAAACCATACGGGTGCGCACAAGATAAATAATACCATAGGGCAGATTCTCATGGCTAAGAAGATGGGCAAGACACGCATCATTGCCGAGACCGGAGCCGGACAGCATGGTGTGGCTACAGCTACAGTCTGCGCATTGATGGATATGGAGTGCGAGGTGTTTATGGGCAAGACCGATGTCGAGCGCCAGTACACTAACGTGGAGCGTATGCGTATGCTTGGCGCCAAAGTGCATCCCGTCACTACTGGCAACATGACGCTCAGCGACGCATGTTCGGAGGCCATACGCGACTGGTGTTGTCATCCGCAGGACACATTCTACATTGTGGGTTCGACAATGGGTCCGCATCCCTATCCCGACATAGTGGCCCGTATGCAGAGTGTTATCTCCGAGGAATTGAAATGGCAGCTTCAGGAGAAGGTGGGTCGCGACTATCCCGATTGTCTCGTGGCTTGCATCGGCGGCGGAAGCAATGCTGCCGGAACGATATACCACTATGTTGACAATCCGAAGGTGAAGATGGTATTGGCTGAGGCTGCCGGACATGGCATTGATACCGACTACACAGCTGCTACAATACATTGCGGTACAGAGGGCATCATTCATGGTGCGCGTACCATGGTGATGCAGACCGCAGACGGGCAGATAAAGGAGGCGTTCACCATTTCGGCTGGTCTTGACTATCCGGGCATCGGACCTATGCATGCCAACCTTGCCAAGCAGGGACGTATTGATGTATTGGCAATCAAGGACGATGAGGCCATTCGTGCCGGATACGAACTGACACGCATGGAGGGTATCATTCCTGCCATAGAGTCGGCACACGCTATTGCTGCATTGCAGCATCTTAAGTTCAAGAAGGATGATGTGGTTGTACTCACCGTGAGTGGTCGTGGTGACAAGGATGTGGAGACTTATCTCAATAACAAGCAAATGGCTGGCGAATATGGAAACTTCTAAATTCAAATATAATACTGTGTCGTGCGGCATGCTCGCCGACATGTATACACCAGTGTCGGTGTATATGCGCATGCGCTACCGTGGTGTGCAGAGCGCACTGATGGAGTGCAGCGACTATCACGACCGTTCAAGCAGCCGCTCCTTTGTAGCCACTCACCCCATTGGCAGCATAGCCATTGGTCATGGTGTAGCTACATTCTCGCTGCCCGGCGGTAGCGTATTGCGTCGCAACATCGACGACAACTATACCTGCGATGTTGCCATCAACGAGTTTATGCAGCACTTCGACATCAGCGGCGAACATTCGGATGTGTTCGGATTGTTCGGATATACCACGTTCAATGCGGTGCGCTACTTTGAGCATATCGACGTGAAGGACGAGACGCAAAAGGAGAACGATGCGCCAGACATATTATATATAATGTATAGGGACATCGTCGTTATCGACCATTTCAACAGTCGTATGACGCTCGTCACGCTCGGAGGCTCAGAGGCTCTCGATGCCATGAAGCAGTCGCTCGACTCGGCTGTGGGTCAGGACTACGGATTTCGTGCTGTCGGCGAGTGTACTTCGCCACTCACCGACGACGAGCATCGTGCCAACATACGACGCGGAATACAGCATTGTCTGCGTGGCGACGTGTTTCAGGTGGTCATATCGCGCCGCTTCATACAGCATTTTGAGGGCGACGACTTCAAGCTCTATCGCACTCTGCGCAGCATCAATCCCAGTCCTTACCTGTTCTACTTCGACTTCGGAGGGTTCCGCATATTCGGCTCTTCGCCCGAAACTCACTGTCGTATAGAGAACCGTAAGGCTTACATCGACCCTATTGCAGGCACTACACGTCGCACGGGCGATGCCGATGCCGACCGCCGTGCTGCCGAGTTCTTGCGCAACGACCCCAAGGAGAATGCCGAACATGTGATGCTGGTGGACCTTGCGCGCAACGATCTCTCGCGCAACTGTCACGACGCTAAGGTGGATTTCTACAAGGATTTGCAGTATTACTCGCACGTGGTGCATCTCGTAAGCCGTGTCAGTGGACAACTTGACAAGGGGGCAGATGCCGTTAAGGCATTCATCGATACGTTTCCTGCGGGCACGTTGTCGGGTGCACCGAAGGTGCGTGCAATGCAGATTATTTCCGAACTCGAACCTCACAACCGTGGTGCTTATGGCGGATGCGTAGGATTTATCGGACTCAACGGCAATCTGAACCAGGCCATAACAATACGCACATTTGTAAGTCGTGGCGGCGAACTGTGGTTTCAGGCTGGCGGTGGCATAGTGGCTAAGAGCAACGTTGAGTATGAACTGCAGGAAGTGAACAACAAATTAGGAGCATTAAGAAAAGCAATAAAAGAAGCTGAGAAATGAAAATAGTGATTATAGACAACTACGACTCGTTCACGTACAACCTCTCTCATCTGCTAAAAGAGCTGGGAGCGGAGGTCGAGGTGGTTCGCAATGACAAGTTCGAGTTGAAGGATTTGGAGCAGTACGACAAGATCGTACTAAGTCCCGGACCTGGCATACCGTCAGAAGCGGGCTTGCTGCTCGACGTGATACGCACATACGCCGGACGCAAACCTATACTCGGAGTGTGTCTCGGGCATCAGGCTATAGGCGAAGTGTTTGGTGCGAGCCTCGAAAACCTTAAAGAAGTGTATCACGGAGTGCAAACCGAGGGTACGCAGTTGGGCAACGACTATATCTTTGACGGTCTGCCCGAACGTGTCATGATGGGACGTTATCACAGTTGGGTGGTAGCAAAAGATTCGGTGCCCGAAAGTCTGGAGGTGACAGCCATGTCAGACGATGGCGAGATAATGGCTATGCGTCATCGTCAGTACGACATCCATGGCATACAGTTTCATCCCGAGAGCGTGCTCACACCTGAGGGAAAAACAATAGTTGGGAATTTCCTAAAACATTGATTTTAGGAAATCCCCAACTGTATATCGGATAATTCTGTCTTATATATTTATATTGACAACTGTAGTGTCATACCGTATGTCTTTGCCATGCGTCGCATGTTAAGCACAGCGTAACGCATGCGTCCGAGAGCGGTGTTGATGCTACAGTTTGTCGTTTCGGCAATCTCCTTGAACGATAATTGCTGATAGAAGCGCATATATACTACTTCGCGCTGTATCATGGGAAGCATGTCAAGCAGACGGCGCACATCCTTAAGCGTCTGACTGTTGACGTATTGGTTCTCGATATTGTCTACAACGAGACTCGGATCGCTGACGTTTGAGAGGTCGTTGTCTTTGTTGGCTTCGACAAAGTGGAATTGTGCCAGACTGCGATACCAGTCCATCACGGTGTTGTGCGCAATGCGCATGAGCCATCCCGCAAACTTGCCCGACGTGGTGTAGCGCCCGTCCTGCATGTATGCTATAGCCTTCACGAATGTGTCTTGAAACAGGTCTTCGGCTGTTTCACGGTCGTGTACAATAAAAAGGATGTATGAGTATATATTCGACTGATTGCGAAGCAACAGCAAATCAAAAGCGCGGTTGTTCCCATCGATGTATGATAATGCCAACTCTTCGTCGGTCATATCCTGTAATTTCTTCATTTTTCTCTATTTTTGATTGAGTAAATGTGTTCCGATAGGCAAATTTCTCGCTTTTTGATGGTTTGTATAAAATGTATTATCAAGTGCAAAGATAAAAACTTTTGACGAAAATGCCAAAAGTTTTTATCTTTTAATTAGTTTGGTTATATGTAGCAATACCTTTATCAATGTATTATCTTACTATAACTTTCTTTCCTTTCACAATGTACAGTCCTGGAGCTACTGTCACGTGCTTAATTGTATTGGCTTCTGTACGCACATCGCAAACCTTGCTGCCGTCGATGTGGTAAATTGCTATGCGCTCAGCCTTATCAGTAAGGATTGTTATCTCACTGATGCCACCATGGATGTAGTTGGTTGCAGCATTTGTAACTCCGCTTATTGCGTTGGGCTTGCCGGCAACGTAGACAAGTGGATTTATTGCATTAATTTCATAATAACCATTTTCTTTTCCGTCTACTAAGACATAGTATTTGATTTTTGGTAATGAAGTTGGAATGTTCATTTGTACGTTGGTTTCAGTGTTGAACAGACGCAACTCACCCATTAACGTATTGCCGCCAATTTGTTCAGGAGTGAATTCATATGATATGGTTGTTGTGCTACCGTTTCCTGGAATTCTTATCGTTTTTTCTGTATAAGGTCCCTTGCCAGTTTCAGCGTTGAAAGCTATTAACCAACATTTTACACTCGTTGTTCCGCCATCGTTTCTTATGTAGTATTTGAATTCAGCTTTATCATCATCCACTCTTGGAACCTTTACGTTATTGGTACTATAACGTGCGTTCTTGCGTTCGTATGCATAAGGTGTTGCGTTAGTTTCAACTTTTTCTAGAACAAGCGATGGGGCTGTTGTCTGTTCTACATTAAACTTCTTGGCGTTCAGCAGTAGTTCCTGACCTTCGCCGTCTTCTACCCATACATACATATTTCCTGCAGTGGTTGGTGTAATGCCAACGTTACGTGTTACGGTAGAGTGGGCTGGTATCGTCATGTATAGTCCTTCAACTGCATCATCCGGTTGTGTTGTGGTGTTTGATGTGTACAAGTTAATCAATCCCATAAACTCATCGTCACTGTTGTTGGTGACACTGAGTTTGAATGTACTTTCAATACCGCTGTAATTTGTCTCGTCGGTAGCGATGTCGGCTGTGAGTTGAGTCTTCACAAGCGAAAGTTGGGTAAGCGATGACTTGACAACGTATGGGCGCATTCCTTCGTAACCGCATTTCTTCCATGTTTTTCCGTTATCAGTACTATATATGGCATATATTGTATATGTACCAGTAGGAGGAAAAGCATAATCAATTGTAAATGTGGTACCAGTGTAATTGCCACTTCCGTCTTCTTTGACGGCTGTAAGTTCCAGTTCTGTTGTTTTCGATATTAATTGATATCCGCCCTTACCGTCGCTAATGCCATATCCCAATTTGCCTTTGAAATGGTTTGATGTCGGGTTACCCCACCAATCTTTAATTGTGATTGAGAACTTATCCGTAGCGCTTTTACGTGTCGGTTTGGTCAGTTCTATGCCTGTGCTATGTCCATTATAACTACCGTCTAATACCATAACAAAAGGACATTCTGTTAAAGGCTCGTCTACCTTGCCGTTGTCTGGCTGTATACCGATAATCATATAACAACTGCGGTTAAAGCCGTCACTAATGTTGCCGGCGCCTATTCCTCCTTGAGATGGATTAAGAATGGTTATGTCAAAATAGCCGTCACCAGCACCGCTCCAACCCCAATTGATGTGATAGAGTCCGTTGCCGTCGCTTCCATCACAAATAAACTGATGACCACCAGCTGTTGTCTGTCCGCTGTATAGAATTGGGCGTCTGGCTTGAAGTTCTTGATCGATGAGTGCAGTCCACTCGGCGAGTGTGAACGACGAGCGAGGTAGGTTGAGCATAAGGTCAGAGTCGTAGCCGAAGTATTTGGCGAGACTGGCTGGTGTGACATTGGCTCCCGATTCTTTATTGTAGTTCATCTTGACTGCTTTGCCACAGTGCAGCATAAGTTTGGCTACGGCATCGGCTTGGGTTTTAGTATAGTTATATGAATAATTAGGAATCATATTGTCCCAATCGTATTTCTGTCCCTTTGACTCGGCTGACATAACTATCTTTTGGGTATATGTAGTGTACTGTGGTATGTCGGTTCTGAGTTCATTGGGATATTTCCAATACATCATGACTTGTGCCATAGCAGTAGCTACGCATCCTGTTGCTGCTACATTGGTGCCGTCGTATTTAGGACACATATTATTATAAGGTGTGCTTTGATCCCATTTTATATCGCCAAGCAATGGACTTATAGCTGTAGTAGAGCGTGTCTGGTTGGCACGCATGGCTTTTGCTTCTGCAATGTTTTTTATGGCTGAGGTGTTGCCTCGTTTTAGCGCTTCGATAGTGGCGCAATAATTGTTAAGGAATGCAGTCATTGCAGATGGCATATTGTTGGCATCGTATGTGCCATGGTCAGCATAGCCTACAATTTCTGGCATATCGTCATCGCCCGAAATTATAGCAAATCCTTTGTCTTCGCCGAATGGGAAAACGTAGTATGGTGACAATGTTGTTGTCATACTGCCATTTATAGAAGGCGCCTTTGCTACTGCCTTATTGTCAATCTTAATTCCGAGCTTTGCTGCCTGACGTTCGGCTATAACCTTTGCCTGATTGAATGTACGTGGTGAGGCAAAAGCCGTTGTACCGACAAACAGCAGTGCCATCATAAAATAGAGATAAAATCGTCTCATATATAAATTGTTTTGGTTGATGTTGAAATGTCACAAATTTAGTGTAAAAATAAAAAATACGCAAATATTTGAGTTGTAAATGACTGTTTTTTACTCAAATATTTGCGTATTGATTATTTTGTTGTCAGAAGGAATACTTTATTCTGTTAGAACAGTCCCCACTTCTTTTTGCGCTTGGGCGGTTCCTGTGAGTTGAGTGTAGGACGTGCATTGCGTATCACGTCGTGCCACGTCATATTGTTATGTACCATTTGGTAAATCAGTCCCCAGTCGGGCAGTCCACCAAGGTTGCGGTCGTCTATAAATATGTCGGCTTTCAACTTGCGCGAGAAGTGGTTGTTGTTTTCCTTAGTTTCCTCAGGATAGTCGCGGTTGACGGCATAGAACTCGATGCCGCGTTCGCGACACCAGTTCACTGCGTCGTCAAGAAGCTTACCTTCACGCACACTCCACAATATCACCTTATGGCGTTCGGCAATAAGCATGCGTATTGTTTCGGTGGCAAAAGGTATCTCCTCGCCAATTTCAGGGTATTTATGTTCGACAATAGTTCCGTCGAAGTCCAATGCAATTACCATATAATATAATTTTATATGTATGCGTACATTATATATGTATTACACCTTTATTGAGGTGTCATTCTTGTCGCCATAGCTACTATTAGAGTAGCTGTCGTAGCTACCATATGCACCGTATTTACCGTAATTGCCGTAGCTGCCATAGCTACCGTTTTTGCCATAATTGCCGTATTTTGCATATTTACCATACTTGCCGTATTTGCCGTAGCCGTAGTAGTAGCCATACTTTTTCTTGGCCATATCTATGCCGTTGATTGCAATAGCAATGTTTGGTAATTTCTTTTCTGAGCTAAGACCGTTGATGAGGTCGAAGCTTGACTTCGCTGTATAGTCAGCGCGACAAATATATACAGTCATGTCAGCAACACGAGCAATCTGCAGTGTGTCTGTAACAAGACCTACAGGAGCTGTATCTACAATAATGTAGTCGTATTTTGACTTGAGAATCTCGAATATCATGTCGAGCGAATTGCGGCTAACAAGCTCTGTCGGGTTTGGCGGGATTGGTCCTGCCATTAGTATGTCGAGATTTTTGTTAATGCCCGATTGTACTATTTGTCCATTTACGTCAGCTTCTGTCGGAGCCGACTTCGTAAGCAAGTTGGTTATGCCATGACGGTGGTCGTCTATCTCGAACAGTTCTGCAAGTCGTGGCTTGCGGATATCAAGACCAATGAGCACTACCTTCTTGTCGAGCAATGCAAAGCTGACAGCCACGTTGGCTGCTGTAAATGTTTTGCCCTCACCTGATGCTGTAGATGTGAACATGATGGCCTTCTTGTCTTCGGGCAACTGGAATTGTATGTTGACACGCAATGAGCGGAAAATCTCCTCCATGAGATTGTTCTTGTTCTCATGTACCACAATGTCGGCCTTTGTCTTTGCTGTGTCGCTTGCAATGGCAATATCACCGATGATAGGCAGAGAAGTAAGATTTGCTACATCATCGTGTCCCTCAATCTTATAGCGCAGGAAGTTGATGATAAACAAGATGCCTACAGGTATTGCGAGTCCAAGTATAAGGGCAACAAGCATGATTATAGCCGATTTGGGGCTTATCTTACCGCCAAATTGTGGCTCGTCGATCAGTTTTCCCTTGTCGGCTGTAGCAGCAAGTGAAATAGAGTTCTCTTCACGCTTCTGCAGCAGCATGAGATATAGTCCTGACTTGACCTCCTGCTGGCGGCCAATCTGTGTTAGGATACGTTCCTGCTCTGGAGTAGAGGCAATCTGATTAGCATAAGTATTGAACTGCTGCTGGATGCTGTTATGCTGAATTTCATTGTTGCGTTGAGCCTGAGTCATAGCGCGACGTATACTTGAAATCAGCTCATCAAGCTGTGCTGTGAGAGGTATTACTGCTGGAGACGTCTCGCTTGCAGTACGCAAGAGACGGTTACGCTGCATAACAATTTCGTTGTATTTATTGATGAGCGTAGCAGATGTTGGATCTGTGAGTCCAACGTTAGAAGGCAGGGTCTGATACTTGTTCGATGGCTCGTTCAAGTACTCGGAGATGCTGTACAGAAGTTGAATCTGTGTATTCATCTCTGCAAGCTTCTGATTGAATGTCTCAGTATTTGTTACAGCTGTTGTAGAGTTGATTTTAGGATCAACAATACGATAGTGACGTTTTGTCGACTCAAGACTACCCTCGGTCTGTCCAAGTTCACTGTTGATTTTCTCAAGACGAGTGTTGATAAACTGCTCGGTGCGCAGTGCTATTTCATTCTTGTCTTCATTGGCTTGACGATTGTAGCAAACTGACAACTGCTTGAGATAGTCGATAGCGCGCTGAGGTATCTCGTCTTTCAATACAAGCTGGGCGATAGTTGTTGTCTTCGATGTCTGGCTTACAGAAAGACTATTAGCATATTTTATTGCTGCCATGCTTGGCGACATGATTGTAATCTTCATTGCCTTTCCGTCGGGCAGAGTTTTAGCCGTAGTACGCTTGAGGGTTATTATACCAATGCTTGTGTTGATGGTATAAGGCATACGGTCGGCTGTGCGGTCAATACTATATTTTACTGGAACTGAATTTTCTCCACTTCCAGATACGGTGGTGTATTGGCCGGTTATGTGATATTTTCCGTTTTGGCTGGTGATTTCCAGAGAAACGGGATTCTTGAGCTTTTCAAGATGTATCGGGTCTATATCTGCACTTATTGGCTCATTACCATATACAAGATTGGTCTTGACGCGTCCCTCCACCTTGTATGTGACATACAGCTTCAAGTCGCGACAGGTCTGCTCGGCAAGTCTTGTCGACTTGAGGATTTCCATCTCGTTGTCAATACCAGTTGAGTTTGACATGATACCGAGCGTGTTTGATGCCAGCAATGCACTTTTGCCTGAACGTGTAGGTTGGTTATCGTCATCTTTGATAAGCAGTTTTGCGCTTGCTTGATACATCGGTGTAGTGTATCTTAGGTAAGCGAACGCTACACCGAGACAGATAATGACAGACAATACAAACCACTGCCAGTTGAGTACCAGTGTTTTGTATATAAGTTGCAGATTTAATGACGAGGACTCTTCCACGTCTTGTTGTGAGTTGTACAAGCCAACTTTTTTGTTTTCTTCCATTTCTTTGGGTCTATTATTCTTGTTTCATTTGATTTAGCACTACTGCAGTGCGAAAAATGCTCGTGCTTACAGCTTAGCCTTCATCGGCAAGTCGAAGCAAATATTTTCCGTATTCATTTTTACTCATAGGCTCCGCTACTTCTTTAAGGCGCTGAGCTGTTATCCATCCTTTCTTAAATGCAATCTCTTCCAGACAAGCCACCTTAAGGCCCTGTCGCTTTTCAATAACCTCAATGAAAGTGCTTGCTTCTGACAGACTGTCATGTGTGCCTGTGTCGAGCCATGCAAATCCGCGTTGTAGAGTCTTTACCTTCAGGTTGTCATGTTTCAGATATTCTTGATTCACTGTGGTGATTTCCAGCTCTCCTCGCTTGCTTGGCTTTATTGTTTTGGCAATGTTTACTACGCTGTTAGGGTAGAAATAAAGCCCAACTACAGCATAGTTGCTTTTGGGATGCTCTGGTTTCTCTTCAATGCTAAGGCAATTGCCTTTGCTGTCAAATTCAGCCACGCCGTAGCGCTCTGGGTCGTTGACATAATAGCCAAACACAGTGGCGCTACCTTCTTTCTCGGCATTGGCAACACTTTCGTGTAGTAGTTGCGAGAATCCGGCACCATAGAAAATGTTATCGCCGAGTACGAGGCAAACAGAGTCGTCGCCTACGAATTCTTCGCCAATAATAAATGCTTGGGCCAAACCTCCAGGATAAGGCTGTTCGGCATACTCGAAGTGTACGCCAAAGTCGCTACCGTCGCCCAGCAAACGCTTGAACGAAGGAAGGTCTGCAGGGGTTGATATGATAAGGATATCCTTAATGTCTGCAAGCATGAGCACTGATATAGGGTAGTATATCATCGGCTTGTCGAAAATGGGAATAAGCTGCTTGCTTATACCCTTTGTGATGGGGTAGAGGCGTGTTCCCGATCCGCCGGCTAAAACGATTCCTTTCATTTGTAAGTGCTTTAGTTGTATTTTTATAATCAATAATGTAAAAAATGCGTACAAAGATACTACTTTTTGTTGATTATATATATGTTTATCACTGTAAAAATGTGTGATGTACTCAAAAAGGACAAATATTGTAGTATAGGAAGTGAAAAAACTTGTGTGTTAAAGATTTTTTTGTAATTTTGCAAGGAATAATCATCGAACAATATAGATAAATAAACATTATAGAATCAATTATGGGACTTTTTTCAAAGGTTTTCGGAAAGAAAGACGACGATAAAAATATGGGTGGAATGGAAGACTACATGAACCTTGTAAGGGTTTATTTTCAGGCTACTATTGCATCGAATGTTGGCATAACCAATCTTGCAGCTCTGCCCGATTTGCGAGTTTTCAAGACCACACTTCATGTTCCTACCGTTAACAACAAGCTTGGCGTAGGCGAGAAGGCGGCTTGTCGCAAGATGATGAAGGAAATTTACGGTACCGACGATAATTTCTTCAAGGAAATAGATCAAAGTGTGCGTAAGAACTGTCGCAAGATTCAAGAAGTGCAGACCTATCTTGTGCAGTTCCAGGGCTTTACTCAGGATTTGATGATGCTGATGGGCAACTTGATGAAGTTCAAGCTTCGTCTTCCTTCAATATTCAAGAGCGCGTTGTATAAGATGACAGAGAAGACTGTTGATGGCATCTTCAACAAGAACGACTATAATGATGCTGCTGTGTTGAAGTCTGTTGTGGCAGTGCGTCAATACAATCATCGTCTTGGTTTCTCGCAGAAGTGGACTACTGATTTTGTATATCAGGTGGTGATGCTTGCCAAGAAAGAACCCAAGGCAGCAGAAGGTGAAGAAGCAAAAAAATAATAAAGGCAGAAGAGTAGAAAACTGCTGATATTTTTGTGGTATTCGCAAAAATGAACTAATTTTGTAATCAAAACGTAGTAAAATGGAAGCTGACTCCAACTCTATCAACCTTTTCACTACACGTGTCAGGCAAATGATACTTCAGTATGAAGAACTGAAGGAGAGGAACACTGCTTTGCAAGCCACTGTCGACAGTCAGGCTGCTCGAGTTGGTGCATTGGAGAAGCAGCTTGCACAGCTACGTGCAGACTACGATAGTCTTAAACTGGCACGAATGGTGACTATTACTGACGGCGATATGGAGACTGCGCAAAAGCGTGTAGCACGCTTGATACGCCAGGTCGACAAATGTATAACGCTACTTGGTGAGAGTGATAAGTAGTCATGGCGAACGGGTAGATAGACGATAGTGCGCTTGACTGTTTTTTTGTGCCAAATCATTGCAGAGCAAAATGGCTGAGGACAAATCAGAGAAACTTAGGATAAGACTGCATGTCTACGATACGGACATACCAGTAAACGTGCGTCCAGAGGACGAACCGTTGTATCGTGATGCTGCCAATCTTATCACAAGTACTATAAATACGTATGCAGCGAGATATAAGGGACCGGTTAATATGAAAGAAATCCTTTATATGGCTCTTGTTGAAATAGCCTTGCGCTATGAGATGGAGCTTTCGCGCAACGATACCAAACCTTATCGTGACGTAATCTCCCAGTTGACTTCGGAAATAGAGGATGCTCTGAAGGGTTAGGCTTTGAAGAGCAGGGGGGTGTGCTTAGACTAAATCGATAGACTGAACCTATTTCTACATAATTAAATAAATAACAGAAACATAATAAAGTAACAAGAAAACATGTTAGGTATATTAATCGCAGCCTTGGTAGCGCTCGTTGTAGTCGTTGTCGCAGGCTATGCTGTTTTCCGCTATCTAAAGGGAAAATATAATGAAATGATAGCAGCCGCTACTAAGGAGGCTGAAGTATTGAAAGAGAAAAAGCTCTTGGAAGTAAAGGAAAAGTTCCTTAACAAGAAGTCTGAGCTTGAAAAGGAAGTGCAGCAGCGCAACCAGAAAATCCAGCAAAACGAGAATCGTCTCAAGCAGCGTGAGATTTCACTCAATCAGCGTCAGGAGGAACTCGGACGTCGTAAGCAGGAAGTAGAGCAGTGCCAGCAGCGCATTGACAACGAGAAGAAGCTTATTGCATTGAAGCAAGAAGAACTCGACAAAATGCAGACCAAGGAACGTGAGAAGCTTGAGGAACTTTCAGGTCTGAGTGCAGAAGAGGCTAAGAGCCGTCTTGTGGAGAGTCTGAAGGATGAGGCTCGCACTGACGCTGCAAGCTATATCAATGAGATAATGGACGAGGCTAAGCTCAATGCTAATACACAGGCTAAGAAGATTGTGATACAGACAATACAGCGTGTGGCTACAGAGACAGCAATTGAAAATTCAGTCAGCGTATTCCATATTGACAATGATGAGGTGAAGGGTCGTATCATTGGTCGTGAGGGCCGTAACATCCGCGCTCTTGAGGCTGCCACTGGTGTGGAAATTGTGGTTGACGATACGCCTGAAGCTATCGTGATTTCAGCTTTCGATCCTGTTCGCCGTGAGGTTTGTCGCTTGGCTTTGCACCAGCTTGTAGCCGACGGTCGTATCCATCCGGCACGTATTGAGGAGGTTGTGGCTAAGGTAAAAAAGCAGCTTGACAACGAGATTATTGAAACGGGTAAGCGTACTGCCATTGACCTTGGTATACACGGATTGCACCCCGAACTCATACGTATTGTAGGTAAGATGAAGTATCGCTCGTCGTATGGTCAGAACCTTCTGCAGCACGCTCGTGAGACAGCTAACCTCTGTGCTGTTATGGCTGCCGAACTTGGCTTGAATCCGAAGAAGGCAAAACGAGCTGGCTTGTTGCATGATATTGGTAAAGTGCCTGATGAGGAGAGCGAATTGCCGCACGCACTCTATGGCGCCAAGATAGCCGAGAAGTATAAGGAGAAGCCTGATATCTGCAACGCTATCGGTGCTCACCACGACGAGATGGAGATGAATACATTGTTGGCTCCGATTGTACAGGTTTGTGATGCTATCTCAGGTGCACGTCCTGGTGCACGTCGTGAGATTGTCGAGGCTTATATCAAGCGTCTTAACGATCTTGAAGCTATAGCAATGTCTTATCCTGGTGTGACCAAGACTTATGCCATTCAGGCTGGTCGTGAGTTGCGTGTGATTGTTGGTGCCGACAAAATGGACGACAAAGAGACAGAGAAGCTGTCAGGCGAGATTGCCAACAAGATTCAGACAGAGATGACCTATCCAGGTCAGGTTAAGATTACCGTAATTCGTGAGACACGTTCGGTAGCTTATGCCAAGTAAATAGTGAAAAGAACAAATATAGCAAAAGCCCCCAAGAAGTGGAATGCTTCTTGGGGGCTTTTGCTGTTATTGTATGTATAATTCAGTTGCTGTTTTTATGATATAGCCAACATCACTCGCTTACGATATAGTTCATGACGTTTGCTGGTGGACGTTTGGCTGCAAGTTCACCCTTCATGAATTCCATATACGGAGTTATATGTTTGAAGAACTTGTGATATCCGGCACATAGGTAGTTCAAGCCAGGGTTGCCATAGCGGTCGTTTATGAATCGGTTTTTCGGACATTCGCCATGGCATGCGAACAGCACGTCGCATTCTTTGCACTGCTTTGGCAGCAATTCTTTCTTCATTCGTGCAAATTCGCGTTGCTTTGGCGAGTACATCATTTGTGTAACGGTGTTCTCGCGCAGGTTTCCGAGCAGATGTTCGGGAAATACGAAGTGGTCGCACGAGTATACGTCACCGTTGTATTCCATCACTCCGGCGTGTCCGCATTCTGCCGCCATGGTGCATAGTCCTGGTGCTACACCTACCCAGTTGGCAAGTGCGCTGTCAAACAATTGTATGAAGTATTCTCCTACGTCGTGGCGCACCCATTCGTCGAATATGGTGCAGAGGAAGGTTCCCCATTGTTCGGCAGTGACACTGAAGTCTGCCATTTTTCCACCTTCGGTCATGCCTGGAGCAAGTTGGAGTCCGTCGGCTCTATCGTCTACTATGCGCTCTACGATAGGGGTGAATTGTATGAAGTGGCAGTTTATATCCTTGAAGAAATGATAGAATTCAAGCGGATGCTCTACGTTGAGGTTGTTGACAACTGCCAGAGCATTCCATTCTACATTATATTTATTAAGCATTCGTATGCCACGCATCACCTGGTTCCATGTAGGTCTGCCGGTAGCAGTCTTGCGGTAGGCATCGTGAAACTCCTGTGGTCCGTCAATAGATACGCCTACAAGGAAATTATTGTCATGAAAGAACTTGCACCATTCTTCTGTCAGCATTGTGGCATTGGTCTGAATGCAGTTGTCGATGCGGCGTCCGCCAGCGTATTGTTGCTGTAGTCGCAATGCTTTTTTATAGAATGATATTGGGCGCATGAGTGTTTCGCCGCCATGCCATGTGAACATAACTTCTGGCATGGTTTGTGCTTCAATGTAATCCTTTATGAATTTTTCGAGCAACTGGTCGCTCATTATGTGCTTTTCGTTGTTGTCGTATAATTTGCCTTTTTCAAGGTAATAGCAGTACTTGCAACGCAGGTTGCAAAGACTACCCGCCGGTTTGGCCATTAGGTACACAGGGCGGGCAAAAGGGTTTATGGTTGGCATCTCGATTTTTTTTGTTATTTTGTTATCTCTCCGCATAGGTTGCGGTTCATGAGAGTTCTTATCACATTGCTGTCGGTATAGTGTCCTTGCAGGAACATCAGTTTTGCCACGGCGCTCTCTACTGTCGAGTCGTATCCGGTCACAATGCCTGCGTCCTTGAGCTGATAGCTTGCCTCGTAGCGTCCCATCTTGACGCTTCCTGCTACACACTGGCTTATATTTACAACAGTCACACCGCGTCGTGTAGCTTCTTTTAGGAGCTGTTGGAGCCATGGTTTTTGTGGCGCATTGCCGCTGCCGAAGCTGCGCAGTACGATGCCTCGCAGTTCGGGTGCCTCAAGCACGTGTCGTACGATGTTCTGCTGTATGCCAGGGAACAGCGAGAATACCACTACGTTGGGGTCCATTGCGAAATGTGGTATCATCGGTTTGGTGAAGTCGCGCTTTAGAATGTAGTGTTTGTTGAAGCTGAATTCCACGCCGGCATCACAAAGATGAGGGTAGTTGAACGAGTTGAAAGCGTCGAATCCGTCAGCGTTCTGTTTGGTGCATCGGTTGCCGCGCAGCAATCGTCCGTTGAAGTATATGCATACCTCAGGTACCATTGCGTGTCCTTCTTCATTGTGTATGCTTGCCAATTCGATGCTTGTTACGAGGTTTTCCTTGCCGTCGGTGCGCAATTGTCCTATAGGCAGCTGCGAGCCTGTAAGTATGACGGGTTTGGTCAGGTTCTCGAGCATGAACGACAGAGCGCTTGCTGTGTATGCCATGGTGTCGGTGCCGTGCAGAATGACGAATCCGTCATATTGGTTGTAGTTGTCGGCAATGATGCGCACGAGTTGCGCCCAACGTCTCAGCGACATGTCCGACGAGTCGATAGGTGGTGTAAACTGGTATGTGTCAATGTCTGTCTTAAGGTAGGCAAACTCGGGCAAGTTTTCTATCAGGTGCTCGAAATTCAGCGGTTCGAGTGCTCCCGTCATGGGATTGCGACCCATACCAATTGTGCCACCGGTGTATATCAGCAGCACTTTGTTCTGTCGAGAGTAGGCTTTGTCGTTGTTCATTTTATAAAAGTAGTGTTTGTACACGCAAAATTAATATAAAAAAGTGACATTGTGTCAAGTGAACCAAAGTTTTTGTACATGTTTTAAGGTTTTATATTGTTAAAATGAAATTATTTTAGGAGATATAAAATTATTTGTTGAAAACTTTGTCAATGTCGGAAATAAGTCGTATTTTTGCAGATGCAAATTTAACGCGGTTAGCAAAACATTATAATATATATATGAAAAAGGTATTATTTCCTATATTTTTAATGGCGGTGGTTTTGTTGCTGAACGGTTGTTCAACAGCAAAAAAGGTCGCTTATTTTCAGAATATCGATACTTTGAATCTTGCCCCTTCTGTAGGTTTGTATGATGCACGCATTATGCCAAAAGACGAGTTGACCATTACAGTGGTTACATCTGATCCTGAGGCGGGCAGACCTTTCAACCTTTCTGTACAGAGCACGCTTGGTGATGGTGGAAAGTTAAGCAGCGGCTCAGGTGCTTTGCTTACTTATCTTGTAGACAATAATGGAGATATAGATTTTCCCGTTGTTGGTAGAATGCGTGTAGCAGGTATGACCAAGACTGAATGCGAAAAGCTTATCGCTGACAAGGTAGCACCATACCTTGCTAATGAAGAGCATCCTGTCGTAACTGTCAATATGTCAAGTTATCGTATTACAGTGGCTGGTGAAGTGGCTTCGCCTAAGGTTGTGCCCGTTACTACTCAGAAGATGAGCGTGCTTGAAGCTTTGGCGCAGGCAGGCGACTTGACTATTTATGGTCGTCGTGACAATGTATTGCTTATTCGTGAGACCGCTACCGGTCAGAAGGAGGTTCATCGTCTGAATCTCAATGATGCTAATATTATCAATTCGCCGTACTATTATGTACAGCAGAATGATTATATATATGTGGAGCCCAATGGTGTAAAGTCTAAAAACTCAGCCATCGGTTCTTCAACGACTTTATGGTTCTCATTCGTGGGCATCGTAACGTCGGTGGCTTCTTTGTTGGTTAATATTATCCGAAACTAAATATCTTGGTTGAGCGTTGGGCTATTTGCTTGACGCTTAATTTTTATCCATATGTCGGCTGTGCGTACGCACAAACGTCATATAGCTATTCAAATCTCAAGAAAACACACACTATGCAGCTCATCTGATGCCAAAATGACGACATGGACAGAAGCTGCATATATAATGAATTAAGAGTTATACAAGTAAAGTTAAGAAACCGTGGAACCACTAAAACATGAGTGTGGCGTGGCAATGATCAGGTTGCTCAAGCCACTTGAGTACTATCAGCAGAAGTATGGTACTTGGATGTTCGGATTAAACAAGCTCTATCTGATGATGGAGAAGCAGCACAACCGTGGCCAGGAAGGAGCTGGTATGGCATGTGTGAAACTTGACGGACAACCAGGAACGGAATATATGTTCCGTGAACGTGCAGAGGGCAAGGATGCCATAACCGAGATATTCGGTCGTGTGCAGAAAGAGTTTGCCCGATTGAGACCTGAACTGCTTGCCGATGCCGACTTTGCCAAGGAGCATCTTCCGTTTGCCGGCGAGCTCTATATGGGACATCTGCGCTATTCCACGACAGGAAAGAAGGGACTTTCGTATGTTCATCCTTTCCTCCGCCGCAACAACTGGCAGGCAAAGAATCTGTGCATCTGCGGCAACTTTAACATGACGAATATCGACGAGATATTCCAGAAAATGCTAACGCGAGGCATGTTTCCGCGCATATATAGCGACGGATATACATTGCTCGAACTGATGGGTCATCGACTCGACCGTGAGGCTGAACGCAACTACGTGGAAGCCAAGAACCGCGGACTTGAGGGAATGGAACTGACTCATTATATAGATGAACACATGGATATGGCCAACGTACTGCGCACTTCGATGCCTGATTTCGACGGTGGCTATGTGATGTGCGGACTTACGGGTTCTGGTGAGATGTTCTCAATGCGCGACCCATGGGGCATTCGCCCTGCGTTCTATTATGCTAACGACGAGTTTGTGGCTGTGGCATCCGAGCGCCCGGTGCTTCAGACTACGTTCGACCTGGAATGTGAAGACATTCAGGAACTGCAGCCTGGCTACGCGTTGCTTGTAAGCCGTCAGGGCAAGGTGCGTATGGAGCAGATATTGCAGCAGCGAGGCGATTCAGCCTGTTCGTTCGAGCGTATATACTTCAGCCGTGGCTCCGACAGAGACATCTACCGCGAGCGCAAACGTCTTGGCGAACTGCTACGCGAACCGGTGCTCAAGGCTGTTGACGGCGATATAGACCATACGGTATTCTCGTTCATACCGAATACTGCCGAGGTGGCATACTACGGTCTGCTTTCTGGATTTAAGAAATATAGCAACGAGCTGAAGGTGAAGCGCATCCAACAGCTCGACCATAAGCCAACCGACGAGGAGTTGCACGCTATACTCGACACATACGTACGTTCTGAGAAAGTGGCTTTAAAGGACATCAAGCTGCGCACGTTCATCACCGAGGGCAACTCGCGCAATGACCTTGCGTCGCATGTCTACGACATCACTTACGGTTGTATTGAGCCGTATGTCGACAACCTCGTCGTGATTGACGACTCTATCGTGCGCGGCACAACCCTCAAGGAGAGCATTCTGCGCATACTCGACCGTCTGCATCCTAAGAAGATAGTCATCGTGTCGTCGGCTCCGCAGATACGCTATCCCGACTATTACGGCATCGATATGCCGCGTCTGGAGGAGTTCTGCGTGTTCCGTGCCACGATGGAACTGATAAAGGAACGTGGCATGCAAGATCTGCTGAAGCGAGTATACGAGTCGTGCAAACTTGAATTGCTCAAACCGAAGGAGATGATGCGCAACTGTGTGCGCGACGTATACAAGCCGTTCTCTATCAACGAGATAAACAACAAGATAGTTGAGATGCTTCGTCCTGAGGAACTGGAGACGCCAGTTGAACTCGTATATCAGTCAATCGACGGATTGCATGAGGCTATACCCGATCACAAAGGCGATTGGTACTTCACTGGTAAGTATCCTACACCGGGTGGCACAAAACTCTGCAATCAGGCATTTGTCAACTATATGGAGAAGCTAATGTAGACACATCAAATACGGTGTCTTGACCGTATTGTTATGTCCGCATTGCTGCATGCGCCCTGAAAGGGTAAAAGTAAAAATACATAACACTTTTGCGCTTTCAGGGCGTCTGTGCGCGATATAGTAGCTGAGGTAGCAGGCGTCAGTTGCAACAATGAAAAGAGAAACAATAAGAACAATAACGAGAAAATATAACTATGAGAAATGTAACTTTAGTATTGGAAGACGGAACCAAGTTCCATGGTAAGTCATTTGGTTATGAGGCACCTGTGGCTGGAGAGGTCGTTTTCAACACGGCGATGATGGGTTATCCCGAGTCGCTGACCGACCCTTCTTATGCAGGACAGCTCATGACTCTGACATATCCGCTTGTAGGTAACTATGGCGTGCCTCCTTTCTCAATTGAAGAGAACGGACTTCCCACGTTCATGGAGAGTGACAAAATCTATGCTTCGGCTATCATCGTTGCTGACTATAGTGAGGAGTACAGCCATTGGAATGCCGTTGAGAGCCTTGCCGACTGGCTCAAGCGCGAGCACGTGCCTGGTATCACCGGCATCGATACTCGTGAGCTGACTAAGGTATTGCGCGAGCATGGTGTGATGATGGGCAAGATCATTTTCGACGACGAGCCCGAGAATATCCCGACAGCCGAGTATGCTGGAGTTAACTTTGTTGACAAGGTGAGCTGCAAGGAGATTGTACGCTACAACGAGGGTGCCGAGAAGAAGGTCGTGCTTGTTGATTGTGGCGTTAAGGCCAACATCATCCGTTGTCTTATCAACCGCGGTTGCGAGGTAATTCGTGTGCCTTGGAACTACGACTACACTGATATGGAGTTCGACGGACTCTTCCTTGCCAACGGTCCTGGCGATCCTGACATGTGCGAGGCTGCCGTTAATATTATCCAGAAGCAGATGAGCCGTTCCGACAAGCCTATCTGTGGTATCTGCATGGGCAACCAGCTGCTTGCTAAGGCTGCAGGTGCTCACATCTATAAGCTTAAGTACGGTCATCGTTCTCACAACCAGCCTGTACGCATGGTTGGCACAGAGAAGTGCTTCGTGACATCGCAGAACCACGGTTATGCTGTTGATGCAAAGACACTCGGTGCTGACTGGGAAGAGTTGTTCGTAAACATGAACGACGGTTCTAACGAGGGAATCCGCCACAAGTCAAAGCCTTGGTTCTCAAGTCAGTTCCACCCAGAGGCATGCTCAGGTCCGGTAGACACCGAGTTCATGTTCGACAAGTTTGTGGATAGCCTCAATAAGTAAAAAGCCCCACCCCCAACCCCTCCCCCGTAGGGAGGGGAGTGAAATGTTTGATATTAAAAGGCTTTAGCTTGATTAAACATTAATAAAAATAAAGCATTAGAATAAATGAAAGACGAAAATATAAAGAAAGTATTGTTGCTCGGTTCGGGTGCCTTGAAGATTGGCGAAGCGGGCGAGTTCGACTATTCTGGCTCTCAGGCTTTGAAGGCTCTGCGTGAGGAGGGTGTGAAGACTGTGCTCATCAACCCTAACATCGCTACTGTGCAGACATCAGAGGGTGTTGCCGACCAGATATATTTCCTTCCCGTTCAGCCTCACTTTGTTGAGGAGGTTATCAAGAAGGAGCGTCCCGACGGCATCCTGCTCTCGTTCGGTGGACAGACTGCGCTCAACTGCGGTGTTGAACTCTATCGTCAGGGTATCCTCGAGAAGTATAACGTGAAGGTGCTTGGTACTCCGGTTCAGGCTATTATGGACACAGAAGACCGCGAGCTCTTCGTTCAGAAGCTCGACGAAATCAACGTTAAGACTATCAAGAGCGAGGCTTGCGAGACTATGGAGCAGACCCGTAAGGCTGCTGCAGAGCTTGGCTATCCGGTTATTATACGTGCCGCTTACGCTCTCGGTGGACTCGGTTCAGGTTTCGCAGATAACGAAGAAGAACTCGTTAAGCTCGCCGAGAAGGCTTTCTCTTTCTCTCCGCAGGTGTTGGTAGAGAAGAGCTTGAAGGGATGGAAGGAGATTGAGTATGAGGTAGTGCGCGACCGCTACGACAACTGTATCACAGTTTGTAACATGGAGAACTTCGACCCACTGGGTATCCACACCGGTGAGTCAATCGTTATTGCTCCTTCACAGACTCTTACCAATTCAGAGTATCACAAGCTTCGTGCCCTTGCCATCAAGATTATCCGTCACATCGGCATCGTAGGTGAGTGTAACGTGCAGTATGCTTTTGACCCACAGTCGGAGGATTATCGTGTTATTGAGGTTAACGCTCGCTTGAGCCGTTCGTCAGCTCTTGCTTCTAAGGCTACCGGTTATCCTTTGGCTTTTGTTGCTGCCAAGCTTGGTATGGGCTACGGATTGTTCGAGTTGAAGAACTCTGTAACAAAGACCACATCAGCATTCTTTGAGCCTGCACTCGACTATGTAGTCTGCAAGATTCCACGTTGGGACCTTTCTAAGTTCCGTGGTGTAGACAAGGAGTTGGGTTCTTCAATGAAGTCGGTTGGTGAGGTTATGGCTATCGGCCGCAATTTTGAGGAAGCTATCCAGAAGGGTCTGCGTATGATAGGTCAGGGCATGCATGGTTTCGTTGAGAACAAGGAACTTGAGATTGAAGATATTGACGCAGCTTTGCGCGAGCCTACCGACAAGCGTGTGTTTGTCATCTCTAAGGCTATGCACAAGGGTTATACAGTCGACCAGATTCACGACCTTACCAAGATTGACAAGTGGTTCCTTGAGAAGTTGCAGCACATCATCGACATCGATGAGGCTATGAAGAAATGCAACATCAACACACTCGATAAGGAGCTCCTCCGTACTGCAAAGGTTTATGGTTTCACCGACTTCCAGATTGCACGTGCCGTTGGTTTGGAGGACGAACTTAAGTCAATGCGTAAGGCTTCGCTTGTAGTTCGCTCACGTCGTAAGAACTATGGCATCCTGCCTGTTGTTAAGCAGATCGACACACTTGCTGCCGAGTATCCTGCACAGACCAACTATCTGTATGTGACATACGCTGGCGTGAAGAGCGACATCACATTCGAGAACGACAAGCGTTCTATCATCGTTCTCGGTTCGGGTGCTTACCGTATCGGTTCTTCAGTAGAGTTCGACTGGTGTGGCGTTCAGGCTCTTAACACAATCCGCAAGGAGGGCTATCGCTCGGTTATGATCAACTATAACCCAGAGACCGTGTCTACCGACTATGACATGTGCGATCGTCTCTACTTCGACGAACTTACATTCGAGCGTGTAATGGACATCATCGACCTGGAGACACCTTATGGCGTTATCGTTTCTACCGGTGGTCAGATTCCTAACAACCTTGCCATGCTCCTCGACGAGCAGCATGTGCCCATCCTCGGCACCAAGGCTCAGGACATCGACAACGCTGAGGACCGTGCAAAGTTCTCGCAGATGCTTACCAACAATGGCATCAACCAGCCTGAATGGAGCGCACTTACAAGCATGGAGGACATCGATCGCTTTATTGAGCGTGTAGGATTCCCAGTACTTGTACGTCCGTCATACGTTCTTTCTGGTGCTGCCATGAACGTTTGCTCTAACGAGGACGAGCTTAAGCGATTCCTGCAGTTGGCTGCCAACGTTAGCGAGGACCACCCAGTTGTAGTTAGCAAGTTCATCGAGCATGCCAAGGAGATTGAGATGGATGCCGTTGCCAAGAATGGTGAGGTTATCGCTTACGCTATCTCTGAGCACATCGAGTTTGCCGGTGTTCACTCTGGTGACGCTACTATCCAGTTCCCGCCGCAGAAACTCTATGTTGAGACCGTACGTCGTTGTAAGCGTGTAGGTCGTCAGATTGCCAAGGAGCTTCACATCAACGGTCCGTTCAACATCCAGTTCATGGCTCGCGACAACGATATCCTCGTTATCGAGTGTAACCTCCGTGCATCACGTTCGTTCCCGTTCGTAAGCAAGGTTCTGAAGATAAACTTTATCGAGCTTGCAACTCGTGTAATGCTTGGTCTGCCGGTAGAGAAGCCGAGCAAGAACCTCTTCGACCTCGACTATGTAGGTATCAAGGCATCGCAGTTCTCATTCAACCGTCTGCAGAAGGCCGACCCAGTGCTTGGTGTAGACATGAGTTCTACTGGTGAGGTAGGTTGCTTGGGCGACGACACCAACACAGCATTGCTTAAGAGTATGCTCTCTGTAGGCCATCGCATCCCGAAGAAGAACATTCTTCTTTCTACAGGTAGTGCAAAGCAGAAGGTTGCTATGCTCGATGCTGCCAAGATGCTTATCGAGAATGGCTACAATTTGTATGCTACTGGCGGTACAAGCAAGTTCCTAAACGAGAATGGCATTAAGAACACACTCGTACTCTGGCCATCAGAGGAGGGTGACGAGCCTAAGGCTCTCGACCTGTTGCACGACCATACAATCGATATGGTAGTCAACATACCGAAGAACCTTACAAGCTCAGAGCTCAGCAACGGCTACAAGATTCGTCGTGCCGCTATCGACCTCAACGTGCCTCTTATCACCAATGCTCGTCTTGCAAGTGCGTTCATCTACGCATTCTGCACAACCAAGCTTGAGGATATCGACATCAAGGCTTGGGGTGAATACTAATAAATATATAAGGGTATGGCTTGCTTGCCATACCCTTTTTTATTTAAATGAATAGCTTATGAAAGACAAGGACATGAAGTGGCGTACGCTTTCTAGTCATTACCTTTTTAAGAAACCGTGGATGACAGCGCGTGTCGACAAGGTTGAGCTGCCTACAGGTGTGATATTAGACGAGTATTATGTATTGGAATATCCCGACTGGGTTAATACAATTGCCATAACAAAGGATGGCAAGTTTGTATTTGTACGCCAGTATCGCTATGCCATAGGCAAGACTGTTAATGAACTGTGTGCTGGTGTATGCGAGAAAGGTGAAGACCCTATGGATAGTGCCAAGCGAGAATTGCTTGAAGAGACAGGATTTGGTGGTGGCGAATGGCAACACTGGATGGATATATCAGCCAATCCAGGTACTCATACCAACATAACTCATTGTTACATCGCACGTGGAGTAGAGCGTATTTCTACTCAGCATCTTGACGAGGGCGAATGTCTTGAAGTAAGAATTTTTACCCGAGACGAGGTTTACCAAATGTTGACAAACAACGAGATATGGCAAAGTCTTATGGCTGCCCCGCTTTGGAAACTGTTTGCCGAAGATAAATAGAGAACTATTTGCCGATAGAGAAGAAGATATTCAATCATTTTCTCTATCGGCATATTTTATATCTGCAATTTACTTTTATTAAAAGTAACTTACGCCCAATCGAAGTTTTCCTTTCCTGCACCAATCTCGAAGTGCAGTCTGGCTATGCCTATATCCATTTTTGTATATCCCACCATAGAGAAACCTCGCTTTGCTATAACCTTAGGCTTAACTCCTGAGCCTTGCTCGTTAGGCAACAGAGTGAAAGAAAACTTCTGTTGATTGATGGCAGTTGGAGCTAAGAGAGCTGCTTCAACACCATTGCGAAACCATTCTGGCGAGTCGCTGCCGACGTTGCTCACCTGCTCTGCTGTCTTGCTCTTGCGCTTATGTCCCTGCGTTGCTCCATATCCCAAGGCAATCATACACGTTAGTTTCTCGTCATCGCTCACTATGTAAGCCTCATTCACCTTACGATAACTCAGTCCTGCCCAACAAGTATTTAGCCCGAGCGTTTGTGCCAGCAGTACAAGCTGTTCTCCGTAATAGCCCACACGCTCGTCAAGGTCGTCGGCCTTCTTGCCAACCATAACCAGATAATTCTCCACGCCCGAAAACTTGCCATACGAGAAGATGCCCGTAAAAGCCTTTGTCTCATTAGTAACAAGCTGAATGTGCAGTCCTCCCTCAGCGTTGCACTCCTCAATCTTCTTCTGTAACGTCTCAATGATGTCTGCCGACAGCGGCTTATGAACGTACCTGCGCACACTATGTCGTTGCTTTATAGCTTCCTGTAATGTCATAATCTTATATACTTTATATGTTTATTTGTGTTCAAAGATACACATTTTTTTCTTTATGAAAGATATCAGAAGAATATTTGTACAAATCATTAAAATAAAGTATATTTGTAAATCAAAATAACTGATTATGAATTATCCTATTGGTATATTCACTATACGTTCTACTTGATTTTCCGTATTCTCAGCACCTATATTGTGCTTACCGAAAAGCAGCAGAGCGAGGGAAGAGCAGACTGCATTATCGAAACTAAAACCTGCGTCTGTATTTTCGAATTCAAGCTTGACGGTACAGCTGATGAGGCATTGCAGCAAATCGAAGACAAGGGCTACGCACGTCCGTATGAGGCAGACAGTCGCCAAATACGCAAAATAGGCGTCAGCTTCTCTTCGAAGACCGGTACTATAGACGACTAGAAAGAGGCTTAATGTTGTACTGCATGACAGTTAAATCCACTGCAACCAATACAATATTTGCATTTATAACCGCTCAAAATTGTGAGCAGAACGCACAAGGAAATCTTTGGCTCAGAATTCTCGAGTTTTGAGCGGTTTTTGTTATATTGCTTGTATACAGTGAGTTATAGCGATAGTGAAGCTATGGCGCAGATTCTAGTTACAAAAAAGAGATCCTTTTGACATAAAAAGGACCTCTTTTGCTTTACATTTGGGCTACATTTACCTTGTAAAAGTTGTCCTATTGCAATGCAAAAGGACAACTATTGCAAGGTAAAGAAGCCCAAAATGGTAAGTAGAAGTGCCTCCTTAGCTCTAAAAACCGATAAAACCCGCCTCCGAAATCTCTAGAATCGATTTTTTATTTGTAACAGATTTTTACTGCTTGTATGATATTTGCATAAAAAGGTAGAGGCTTTTCAAGCGTTTGTTTACCTTATAATAATTGAATGAAATTGCCATAATTTCAATTGAATTTCGTAAATTTGCAGATTAAGTTAACGCTGTGTACTCAGTCGAGATGAAATGTTCAAGTCAAAGAACCTGTAAACATTATCAACAACTGATAAGCATCACGAAATAGACGAGACTATAAGATGTCTTGTGAAACGCTATGTGTATAATCTTAGCCAATATGATGATTGTAACTAAAATTTTGAATTATGGATTCTAACCTACTTGTACAAACGTTGAATAGCTCACCAAGTGTGAAGTTGCTTAAAATGAGGAATGCTGAGTTTTTCTTGGCATTCGTGACAAGTGTGTTTGATGAACAAATGGCAATAAGAGAAGAGAAACTTCACATGCTGTTGGAAAACAGGATGGATAATCAGCGTGATTCTATTACTGTAGATGATATTGGAACAGAGACACTTGGTGAATCTAACGAAGCTAAAGCTAAACGTCTTATTAAAGAATGGACTGATAAGGGATTCTTTGCTAATTATCAAAACGAGGAAGGAGATATCATTTATGAACTTTCGTCACATACAAGTAAGGTTATAGATTGGGTGTCCTCTTTAAAGAAAGAAGAATATATAGGAACTGAATCCAAGTTCAAAACATTGTTTTCACAGCTTAAAGAACTTGTGGAATTTACTAATGAAGATAGAAATAAACGTTTAGAATTGCTTCGGCAAAAAAAGGAAGACATCGAACGTCAGATCGAACGTTTGGAAATGGGCGAAGATGTTGAGGTGTATGAGGACTATCAGATTGAACCAAGATACAATACTCTGAATAAGTTGGCTAAAGAACTTCTTTCAGACTTCAAAGAAGTTGATGACAACTTTAAAGAGATTATAAAACAAATATATCAACGCCAAACAGACAACGAAGGGAAAAAGAATATACTCAGTTACATTTTTGATGCTTATGCAGAATTGAAGGATTCGCAACAAGGAAAGAGCTTCTATGCCTTTTGGGAATTTCTGCTTTCATCAGAATTACAAAATGAATGGGATGAGTTGACAGACTTGTTATACAAGACTCTTGCTGAGAGAAATATTCTTTCGAAGGATAAGTTCTTGAAGGATATAAAAAAGCACTTGTTTGATGCTGGGGAAAAGGTTGCTAAGACTAATAATAGAATGACAGAGAAGTTGAGCCAGATTATTAGAAATAATGACAATTCTGAAGCGCAAGCTGTAAAACAAGTTATAAACGACATCAAGAAACAGCTTCTGAACACAACTCAAAACCGAGAAAGGAGTAATGCTTCGTTGAGTTATGAAGTTATTGACCTAAACTTGCCATTGGAACGTCAGTTGAATTTAACTCCAAAGCAAGAGGTTGAATACAAAATTGTACCTACAGAGGCGGAACTTGGCATTAATGAACTGGAACGTCTTGAAAAACTATATAATTATTATCAAGTAGACCGTCGTATACTACGGAAGCGTATTAACAAGATATTGAAGGAGAAAATTCAAACCACGTTAGCAGAAGTAATTGATTTGAATAATGAAATTGAAAAAGGTCTCTCTGAATTATTTGGTTATATAGCCATACTAAAGGAATATAAGACTGTAGTTTCTGATGATCGTACGCAAGAAATTGCGTTTTCTAATGATAAAACAATAACTATCCCTGAAATCATTATTACACAATGAGTGAATACGGAATAAAACCATACAGTAAAGCTGTAATTAAATTATTGAAAGGTGTCGTTGAAAACAACGATGTCGTTTGGAATGACCTGCTTACTTATCAGGCTGATATACAAAATTATATCAGCACTATGGGGCTGGAACTTATCGTTAAAAAGGATGAAGGATTCGCCTTTATTAAACAGACTATATTAGATGACGACAAAACAATAAACTTGGTGTCACGTAGACAGTACGGGTTTGAGGTATCTGTCATGCTTGTTGTATTGCGGCATATGCTCGAAGATTTTGACAGTAATCCAACGTTATCACAGGCAACGGACAAGTATGTGACAGCTGAAGATATAAAAGAAGAAACAGAGATGTTCTTGCCTGCATCGTACAATAAAGTGAAATTTGAAAAAGAACTAGATAATAATATTGAGAAAATAATTGGCTTCGGTTTCCTTGTTGCACCCAAAAACAAAGAAGGAGAAAAACGATATAGAATTCATCGAATTATCAAGGAGAAGGTAACACTTGATGATTTGTTGGATTTCAAAAAGCAACTTAATGACTATGATACAGCAGACGAATCTATTTAACACAGACCCACAGGTAGCAGGTTTTAAACTTGACTATATGGAAGTGTGGAACTGGGGAACATTCAACGATAAAGTTTATCGACTGAATCCGAAAGGCAACAATTCGTTGCTTACTGGTGCTAATGCTTCTGGCAAAAGTACGTTGATAGACGCTTTGCTAACATTGCTTGTACCTCTAAAACGTCAACGTTTCTATAACCAGTCTTCTGGAGTGGAGAGGAAAGGAAATAGAACGGAAGAAACTTATTTCTTAGGCAATTATGGTCAGAAACAAGAAGGTGATTCTGGTGTCTCATCATTGAAGTTGCGTGACAAGAATGCCCGCTCGGTTTTGCTTGCTATGTTCACCAATTTAGACGGTAGAGTGGTGACGATATTCCAAGTACGTTATTATTCGGGTGAAGGTTTGAGGACTGTTTATGGCATGGCATATAAACCCCTTACTATATCTCAGAATTTTGCGGCTTTTGACTCTAACGGTTTATGGCGCAAACGTATGGAGAAAGAGTTCAATAGCGGAAGTACGAAACGAATTATTGAGTTCTTTGATGGTCCTATGTCATACGAGCAGAAAATGCTTGTAGTGTTTGGTATGCGCTCAGAAAAGGCTCTTACACTTTTCAATCAAATAGTTGGAGTAAAGGTGCTTGATGATTTGGACTGTTTCATTCGAGATAATATGCTTGAGGAAAAAGATGCTGAAGAAAAATATAAGGAGCTGAGAGAAAACTTCCAAAATCTTATGGATGCAAAAACAAGCATAGAGAAGACGAAGGAGCAGATACGACAGCTCGAACCGATAGACGGATTAGCCGATGAATTGCAGTTGATTGAAAAGAGCATCAATGAACTGCAAAATGAGAAAGGTATTGTTTCTTATTGGTTTGCATTACGGACTGTAAAACTTTGTCAAGAGCATTTGGATAGATGTAAAAGTAAATTACGTCAATTGGATGACACTATTAAAGCGAATAATGCTGAAATGAGAACACTTGATGATAAGAAAAGCGACTTGGAAGTAGCTATCAAATCGGATACTGTAGGTCAGCAAATCAATGATATCGAAAAGGAAATCCAAAACTTGACAGAACGCTTTGAAGAACGAAAGAAAAAGGAGGAAAAGTATAACACTCTCATCCATAAACTTGAATTGCCTCAAGGTGTCGACTCTTCAATATTCGAAAAAAACAAAACGATTGCTAAAGAACAAAAGAAGGTTTTGACGGAAAGACTGGATAATGATTTGGCTGAAAGAAAAAGACACTTACAAAATGAAAAGGAGGATATAGAAGCCAACATAAAAAGCCATGTTGAGACAATAAAATACCTTCGTGAACACAATAATAACATCTCTGGTCGTGTTTCTGAAATCCGTGATGAGATTATTGGGTATATTGGAGCAACAACAGATGAGATTCCTTTTATAGGAGAACTTATAAGTGTAAAAGATAAAGAGCGTGAATGGGAGTCTGCCATTGAGCGTATACTTCATAACTTTGCGCTACGACTTATTGTGCCCGAAAAATACTATCGTCAGGTGAACGATTATGTCAATAATCACAATTTGCGAGGTAGAATTGTCTATCACCGTTATAATGGTGTGGAGACTTTGCGCGATTTAGAATATAGAAGTGTTCAAGATAGTTCGCTCTTGAATAAAATAGATTTTAAACCAGATGCCACATATGTTGACTGGATTGAAGACAGACTGCATGCTGAGTTTAATTATATATGTGTTAATACACTTGAAGACTTCAATCATATAAAAGAAAAGGCTGTAACAAAAGAAGGTCTCATTAAGTCGAAAGGTGGCAAGCATGAAAAGGATGATCGTCCGGAAGCTAATCGTAGAGAACATTACGTGCTTGGTTGGGACAATCGTGAGAAAATTGCATCCATTAGAAATGAATATGAGGATTTATGTGACCAACTAACTGCCAAGAATAATGAGTTAAAAGAACTTGACAAAATAAGAAGGGAAACAGAAGAACGCAAGGAAGCATTTTCTCGTTTGCTTATTTTTGAAAAGTTTGATGATATTGACTGGCAATCGTATTCAATAAGAATTAACGAGAAAAAAGAAGAAAAGAAGCAGCTCGAATCAACAAATGATAGAGTGAAGACACTACAAGAACAATTAGAAGGAGTCAAGAAATCATTAACTGATATTAAGGATCAGAATGATAAGCTAATTGGAGATAAAGCTTTACTTAATAATGATTATATGGACACTGAAACACGTTGTTCTGAGAATTCTAATGCACTGGCTTTAATGGATTCTGTTGACGTAGAGGAATTTGAAACCAATAATCCGGACCTTCTGCTTGTTAGCTTGGATGATATAACGACAAGACTACAATTAATACAGAACGAGATTAGTACTAAAATCAATAATAAGCAACGAGAAAAATATAATAAGGAGAGTGATTGTAGAAACAAAATGTCTATATTCAAGAACCCTTCTGAGGATATAACAACAAAGTTCAGAGACTGGCGTTCTGATGTCAATAGTCTTCCGGATTCCATAGAATTTGTTTCTGAATATCAGCGTTTTCTAAAACGCTTGAATGAGGAGGATCTGCCTGGCTTTGAGAAAAGGTTCAACAAGTATTTGCATGATACTCTCACCAACCATATTTCAGTGTTCCGTAGGTTCTTTATAGATTGGGAATCATCAATTAATAAAACTATAGAACAGCTGAATTCGTACCTCAAAGACATAGACTTTGATGTTAATCCTGAAACATACATTCAGTTGGCATCTAACAAGAAACATAATGTGGATATAAATGAATTCTCGAAATTGCTCAATGATGCTATGCCAAATCAACATGAGATAAACTCTAATGTAGATGGTCAACGTATTCACTTTGAGCGACGTGTTCTACCTTTGATGCAACGGTTACTGGATGAGCAGTGGCGAACCAAAGTTATGGATGTAAGAGGATGGTTAACGTATAAGGCCGTTGAATATTATAAAGCAGACGACATAAAACGCAATACCTATGAATCGATGGGACAGCTCTCGGGTGGCGAAAAGGCTCAGTTGACTTATACTATTCTTGGGTCGGCTATTGCATATCAGTTTGGCTTGACCAAACATGGATGTGACTCATCGTTCCGCTTTATTGCAATTGATGAGGCTTTCCGCGCTCAAGATGAGGACAAGGCACGGTATCTGATTTCGCTCTGTAAACAGCTGCACCTTCAATTGTTGGTTGTTACACCAAGCGATAATATTCATATTGTGGAAAATGACATATCATATGTTCATTATGTTGAGCGAAAGGGTAACACATCAGTACTCTACAATATGCCTATAAATCAGTTTAAGGAAGAACGACAAAAGACATTTGAATCAAAATGATCACATCAGCAGAAATAAAGAAGAAAGCATCACGTAAGTATACAGACTACTTACGTGATGTAGCTGCTGGAAAAACATTCCAGCCTATAGAAATCCCATGCGACAAAAAAGCAAGTGATACAATAGCTGAATATCAAAAAGAATTTAATGATGTTCGCTCTTTGTCCAAAGAGGTTAAAGGCTATGGATATACCATTTGTTGGAAAACTGTAAAAACCAAAATGCTTGGTACTCAAGGGCTCCCAAGCAAGATTAAGTTTGAAACTGCTGAGGATTTCGAACGTTTTCTGCAAAAAGTAAAAGAAGTAGATGTTTTTAGAAAGAATGTAGCACTAATCAATGGAAAGTTTTCAGAACTACAATGTTGGATAGAAAAATACCCACTTAAGGTTATTGACAACTCAGAATATTGGAGTGACATTCTTAAGGTATTGGATTACTTCTCAAAGAATCCCCAACCTCAACTATACATACGTGAGTTGCCAATTGAAGTGCATACAAAGTTCATCGAGCAACACAAAACTGTGATAGGTGAACTTCTTGACATCGTTATCAAAGAGAAGATTAACACCAATGAAAAAGAATTTGAAAAGCGTTATAACTTACGTTGTGACGAGCCATTGGTGCGGATGAGGATATTGGACGGAACTTTGTCTGCGGAGTTCTTTTCCGGTCTTGATGACATAACCATACCTGTCAGTAAATTTCTTAGGCTACAAATACCTATTTCTAAAGCTTATATTGTAGAGAATAAGGTAAATTTCCTAACTTTCCCTTTAGTAGCAAATAGTATTGTCATATGGGGAAGAGGTTATGGAATTGCTTCCATAAAAGAATCAGAATTGCTAAAATCCTCGGAGCTTATGTATTGGGGTGACCTTGATGCACAAGGCTTTGAAATTCTGTCGCAATTCCGTAGTTATTTCGCACAAGTAAAGAGCTTGTTAATGGACAAAACAACATTTGACAAGTATTTTGAAAACGATTTGGGAACACTGAGCAAAGTCAATGTTGAGCTAAATCTTACAACAGAAGAGGAAAATCTATACCAATATATTAAAGCTAATAACTATAGACTAGAACAAGAAAAGATTCCGCAAAGCTATGTGATTGAACATCTCAAATGTCTATAACTTTTCCATCCCCACTATCTCCCTGCTTGTGATATCAGAGAGATAGTGGTGATTTCTTTACCCTTCCACGATTCTCCATTCTCCAATCGTTCGTTTAAGGCTGTCGTAGTTCACGCCAACCTTTATCAGGCGCTTGCCCTCTGCCGAATACGGAATAAGATAACCCTTGTCATCGATTTGTTGCAGGGCAGCGTCGGCAGAACCGTCATACTTTAGTTCCATCACGTATATGGCGTCAGGCAAGTGCAGCACGGCATCTGCTCTGCCTATTGCGCTACATTCCTCCACCTTGATGTATGCTCCCATAAGATTGAAGATGAGATAGAACACGGTTTGGAAGTCACGCTCGTTCTTGTTTGACAATTGATTGGATATGCTTGCAAGATACGCCTGCATCTTCTGCAAAGCCCCATCCATGTTGTTGTCTAACAGATTCTCCAGAAAATCAAAAACGAAGCCGTTGTTGTCCAGCTGTATTGGCGACAGATAGTTAGGCGCAAGCGACTTGACCATACCTATGCGCACCTCCTTGTTAGGATAGTCAAGCTGGTACTTCTGTAGTATTGGGTTATACTTCTTTATGGTGAGATAACCGCTCTGATAGAGAAGAGGCAAGGCAGAAGTCATCTGTTCTGGCGACACGTCAAAGTCGTCAATAGATGCGCTTTTCTTCTCTATGTCCATCACGCCTACATGATATTTCTGCAAGGTCTTTATCAGATAACTCGGCGTACCCGAACTGAACCAGTAGGCAGCAACCTTCTTGTTTCGTAAAGCCTTGACAAGACTAAACGGATTGAAAACATCCTCTGCATGTTCGCTGAAATGATAGCCATCGTAAAAATCTGTAAGCTCAGCCACCATTTCTTCAAATGTTATGCCATTGGCTTTGGCAAGCAATTCTACATCTGGCTTCATCTGCGTAAGCAGTTCGGTCTTGCTTATGCCGCAGATGGCTGAGTAGTGGTCGTACATGCTTATATTGTCGAGGTTGTTAAGCTCGCTGAATATGCTAAGCTGCGAGAATTTGGTAATGCCGGTAATGAACACAAACTTAAGGTAAGGGTCGAGCGACTTAATTGGACTATAGAAATTCTGCATTATGCGGCGTAATGCCTGCAAGTTGTCTTTCTCGTGTACCACGTCAAGCAACGGAGCATCGTATTCGTCAATAAGAAGAACAACCTTCTGTCCAGTTTGTTCGCAAGCGCGCATTACAAGATATTGCAGACGTTGGTTGGGATTTTCCGCTCCTTCCTCACGTCCGTATATCTTCTCATATTCCTGAAGCTTAAGATTCAATTCGCTAAGAAGACCTTTCTCATCCATGTGCTTTGCTGTGCTCATGTCGAAGTGCAGCACAGGATGCTTCACCCACTCATTCTCATAGTCTGCTATAGCAAGGCCGTCAAACAGTTCCTTACGTCCCTCGAAATAAGCCTTAAGAGTTGAGATAAAAAGAGACTTGCCGAATCGCCGTGGGCGACTCAGAAATAAATATTGCGAACCGTTTTTCATCATCTTCACAATGTATTTTGTCTTGTCTATATACACGTAGTTTCCTTCGCGTATCTTATCGAAGGTCTGGATTCCAACTGGATATTTCCTTATCTCTTGCGTCTCCATAGCCTTGTGGTTTTAATATTTTGTTGTGAAACTGTTATTGTCTTCTTAATTATTCAGCTGTTCAATATCTTGTATCTCCAGTCCGGTAACTTTGGCAATGTCTTCTAATGTCATTCCTATGCTTAATAGATTTCTTGCCACATCAGTACGACCCTCTTTTACTCCCTCTTTGCGTCCTTCTTCTCTTCCCTCTTTACGTCCTTCCTCTCTGCCTTCCTCCATGCTTCTCCTATTGGAATCAACAAACAGCAGGCGTTCTGTGCCAAGTTTATCCCAAAAGTCCTCGTAGGCAAGCAGCTCGTCTTTCGACATAGCAGATTCCTCTACAGTTTTCAATGCCTTTGAGGTTTCTGGATTGTCCAAGAGTTCTTGCGGCACTTCCTTTGTCTGTTCGTCAATCTCTGTAAGGAACCTAAGCCACAGCACAGCCATTTTCTTTTCTTTTATTGAATGGGCCTGAAACTTGGGAAGCTCTACGAATGTGAAATGCAGTCCGTCGATAATCTCGTTGCTATGCAACTCGTGCACAACATTATAGTTGTGGATAAACTCATCGGGGTATTCTTTTATGAAGATTTCGTTTACAAGATTGAGCGAGTAGACAGGTTGAAGCAATTCATACTTGCGCTTTTTGTCAAGTTGGCGCACAAAGGCCTTGGAAGCGTTAAACAGCACGCGCTGCTTGAAAGCTTCTGTCCACAGCATCTGCATCTCGACAATAAACTGACGGTTCTTCACGTCGCGGCATCTCACATCTACTATACTGTTCTTGCCTACATAAGTGTCGGGCACAAGTTCGGGCGAGAGATACTCCACACTCTCTATCTGCTCGTCGTCAGCCAATGGCAACAGAGCATTAAGAAGACTGATGAGCAAATCCTTATGCTCGCCGAATATCTTTTTGAAAGTAAGGTCGGCTTTGGGGTCAAGATATCTCATAATGGAAAAGTATTTACGGGTTGACGACTGTGACTATATATTATATGTGGCAAATTTACTAATAATAATCGAGATTTATGATAAAAAATATTAGTTTTGCGTAGCGAAATAATAACTCTTGTGTTATTATTAATGTAAAAACAAATAGACCTTAATTCCGCAACACTATAGTTTAACATTATTTATAAGTGCCTGAGCAACAA
>OLGI01000167.1_pt1 | contig 68851 bp, 53 predicted proteins | sample 1605221 | NCBI WGS metagenome assembly OLGI01 (sample SAMEA3888915, study PRJEB22519) | human gut metagenome | biome: human gut; feature: human-associated habitat; material: faeces | place: Denmark | collected 2010 | reverse complement strand
TGCCTTCTTTACTTGAGGTCTTCAAGGTCTAACGACTTTGGAGACCTTTTTTTATATCATTAAAATCATTGTCAATCGAATATCATAAAATCATTGTCAACCATTGTCACTATTGTCGTTAAATACAAACATATCAAGCCCCTTGTCGTTAAATACAAAATTATCAAGCTCCTTGTTGTTAAAACGACAATGTTGACAATGTTCGACAATAGGACAAGCAACATTGTCCAATGCTCACATGATTATCATTAATAATATTGTCAATCATTGTCATTATTGTCGTTAAATACAAACGCTACGAAGGGGTTATGGAGGATATTGGGCTTACAGCCCGTTTATGTATCGTTAATTATTGCCTCACCCCTATTAATATGCTTCACTGTACGTACTTGTACATAGTTTGTATTAAATTGTATCTTTTTTTTGGCTCTAAAATTTGCGATAACAATATATTTTCTTAACTTTGCATCACTAAAAGTAACTATAATACTAAAAGTAACGAGAATACTAAAAATTACAAGTAATACTAATTTACTAATATTTAATAACCGAAAACATTATGATTAAAACTTTGCGTTTTACATTGGTAGCATTGATGATGCTTGTATGCGGTGGCGCATCAGCACAGACAACAATCAACTTCAAGAACATTTTCGAGCCTTGTCTTCAGCCTAACAAGCCCGTTCTTTATCTTATGAATAAGGAAGCAGGTGCAGGTGTACAGACTGTAGGCGACGTAACAATGACCATTATCCCGGGCAACTATAGCTCTTCTCCTGCTTACCAGATGTTTACTGGTGATGCAGCTAAGTCGAACGCTTGCATCCGTCTGTATGGTAGCAAGGTGGACAACGAGAATGCTGAGGGATCGGCAATCAAGTTGACTAACAGCAAGGAGAACATGAAGCACATCGTTTTCGTGGCTACTCCGGTAGAGCAGGGCGCTGGCGAATTGAACGCTTCTTGCGGTACTCTGAAGTTTGAGCGCAAGACCAAGAACTATGTTTGGACTGGCGATGCCAAGGAGGTTACTTTCACTGTTAGCCGTCCTGAGGGCAAGACTGGTGTGCTCCGCTTCAGCGAGATCGTTGTGAACACAACAATGCCTGCTGCTAAGAAGTAATAACTGACTCAGAACATAATTCTCTACATTATTAAATTGTTGGCGAGAGCTGGAAGTCGTTTCAGCTCCGCCAATACTACTGCAAATATTTTTAAAACTAAAACAATAAAATTATGATTAAAACTTTACGCTATGCTTTTGTTGCTGCACTTATGATGGTGTGTGGCGGTACAATGTCTGCTCAAGATGCAGGTACAACAACTAAGAAGACTACCATCAACTTCAAGGATGTTTATGGTGGGATGGAAGCAGAGAATGCAAGCAAGACAGTTGTCTATCTTGAGAAACATCCAATTAATGTTGAGGGAATTTCTATTTCTTTCTCTAAGGGTAAAGCTGCCGAGGCTCCTAATTATACTATTGACAAAGGATTTGTAAAATTAGCTGGTGGTTCAGAGGCTTCACCCAATGAAGGAAATACTATTACCTATAAGTCAGATGACTATATTACTCAAATTAATTTGATTGCTTCTAATGCTGCTCCGTGGGCTGATTTGTCCGTTAATGTAGGAACCTTCACCTTATCTGGAAAAAATGGAAAAAATGTAGTTTGGGTTAATAAGGACAATAACGGCAAATACATTAATACAAAGGAAGTCATTTTTACAGTTTGTAGAGCTTCTTCTACAGAAACTGGTAAGAAGGATAATGTTCGTTATACACAGACTGTTGTAAATACAAATAGTGTTGCAACTGGCATCAACAACATCACAGTTGACAACGCCAAGAAGGGCGTTCGTTACAACCTCGCTGGTCAGCGTGTTAACGAGTCATACAAGGGTGTTGTTATTGAGAACGGCAAGAAGATGATTGTTAAGTAATCTTCATCCGATTACATTGACACTATATTAGAATTAAAATAAAATGAGGCTATAGCCAAAGTGCTATAGCCTCATTTTATTTTATGAACTACTAACTTTAACGTACTACAAACTTTTTGCCGTTGGCAATATAGATGCCAGGACGGAGAGTGTAGGTTGAAGATTTGAGGTCGGACATTACAGCGACACATTCGCCGTTGAGTGTATATACCTTTATCATTTTCTTAGCAGCGTTGGCGTTTATGCCGTTGATGGCAGTTGTGATGTTGATAGAGTTGTTAACGCCATTGAAGTCGTAGCACTTACCATTCTCAAAGACGAGGTCTTTGGTCTGTTCGCTACCGCCATTATCGAAGATGAGATTTGTAGGCATATCGGTCTTGTCGCCCTTATACTCCCACATCCAAATGCTCATGCCGTTGTATTTCTTAGAGGTCTTGACACAATCCTCGCCTGGCCAATTGCCACCAGTATAGTTCTCGTCGCCATTATTGTGGTTCCATACCCATGCCTTAACTGTTGTCCATGATGTAGGAGCTGCAAAGTAAACATAGAACTTGCCAGTTGGATTGGGGACAGGTATTGGGTCTGGTTCTGGATTAGGATTTGGATTAGGATTCGGGTTCGGTTCGGGAACAGGAATACCACTAAGTACCTTGTAGCCAGAGCCACCATCGTAAGAGTAGAATGTTGTAGCTGTGATGCCAGTAATGTCACCAGTCTGTGCACTACCACCATTGTTAAGAATCATGTTGAACGACTCTACACCGTCAGCAACGAACATATAATACTCTACACCTTCAACAGTTGCCTTAGCTGACATCTGCTTGCCAGGCCACTCGCCATTGAGAGCCTTGGTTGCCTCACCGCCAGCTGTCCATGCATAGAGGTTAGGTGCTTTGTCTGCCTTGACATAAACGATGATAGAAGCGTTAGGATCTACCTTTCTGTATGTAATAGAACCACTGTACTCGGTACCATCGTCGTTTGTTGCACCCCAGTTTACTTTCTTGGTGTCACCAAACTTCATGTCTGCGCCAATGGTGAATGTTGAGCCTTCGCTTGAGAGTTCTACCTTGTCCTCACCTTCAATCTGATACCAGCCGCTTGTTGCGCCATCGTTGAGAGTTGCAGTAACGGTAACGGTCTCTGTGCGGAAGTTGCCGCCATTAGGATTGAATACAACTGCTGCATCCTGCTCAATGTCTTCGCTACCATAATATATATCGGTGCCAGCCTCTTCCTGACCGTCGTAAGCCTGACCATCCTTGCTCTTGGCAGAAGTAGTGTAGATGAACGGACCGTCTTCGCCTACAACGCCGCCAGTCCAATCCTTTACTAGTACACGTACCTGACCCTGTGTTGCAGGAGCGTCTACGGTGATAGTAGAACCAGTATATGTCTTACCAGTAACAATATCAGTATATGTGCCTTCAGGGCAATCTGTGAATGTGGCGCCGCCGTTGAGGGCAACGAGAGCATAGCTATTCTCAGAAGCACGTTTGAAAGCGATACCATCCGTTGACGTGCAACCCTCGTCTGTCCACTGACCCTTACGCAGGGCAGGAACAGCCTGACGAATCTTGTTCAGACGGATAAGGTGCTGAGCGAGGTCGTGATTGAGAGTGGCGTTAACGTTGCCGGAAGCAGTGTACTTACCGAAGTCTGTTGCCTCAACATCGCCTGTGATGTAGCCACCGAAGTAGGCACGACCAGTGTTTGAGAGCGGACCGTTAGGACCGTCGTCAATAACCTGACCGCGACGGAAGCCAACCTCCGAACCGTAATAGATACAAGGAATGCCACGGAATGTGAACATAAGCGAGAGGTTCTCTGCCCACTGTGCATCGCTGCCACCGAAGCGCACGCGGTCGTTGGGTTGAGGTCCGTAGTCGTGGCTGTCTACATAAACCACGTTATAAGTTGCGTCGTTATATTTAGCATCGCCATCCTTTGCAAGGCGGAATGCAGAACCTGCATTTGAGAAGTTGTAATGGAGAGGGAAGTCGATTACATTGAAGCCGCTGCTCTGTGTGTAGTCGGGCTTATGCCATGCGCCATTAAGCATGAAAGTGTTGTTGCTTGTAGGCGAATCGGCAACGTCCTTAAGACAGAGAGTCATGTTGCCAAGAGGATCTGCACCCTCGGGCACCACCTGCTTGTCCCACCATGTGGCGTCGCTGTTCCATGAGTTCATGATCTTCTGGTCTGACTTCCATGTATAGAAGTAAGGAGAGAGACAGTCCTGACCACGATACTGTACGCTGCCGAAGCGTGCGCAAACCTCGCCATACATAAAGAAAGGTGCCTGGTTCAGACGCTTGCTCTTATACTCCTCGCCAAGAGCTTGGAACTGAGGAATGAAAACCTTGTTGAAAGTAAGACGTGAGATGTGGCCTGATGTATCGATACGGAAACCGTCAACACCCATTTTGATGAACTCGCCATAGCACTTTACGAGATACTCAGCCACAGCATCGTTCTCGGTGTTAAGATCTACGCAGTCGCCTGCGATCTGTCCCCACCAACGGTTAGGCTCGTCCCAGTTCCACTGAGTAGCCACATGGTGCCAGTAGTTATGTGAGTCGTGGTTCTGTCCGTCGGTATTCTTCATCAGAGCCAAACGGCGCTGGTACTGGTCTTTACCAAGAATTGTGAGATAATCGGAACCGAGAACTTCGCTGTTAGGAATCATACAAGCATCGATTTCAGCCTGGTTGCGAAGCTTGGTGTTGCGCTCAAACTCCTTGCAGAGATTCTCCTCACCAAAGTTACCGGTGTGGTTGAGCACGATGTCAAGTATAATCTTGATGCCCTTAGCATGTGCCTTGTCGATGAGTTCCTGGAACATCACGTCGCCACTCTTCGAGCCGTCACCGCTCTGATAGCGGCAGTCGACATGTGTGAAGTCCATGGCATGGTAGCCATGATAGTCGTAACCCGATGCGTTCTGCACTACTGGAGTAATCCAGATAGCTGTGAAGCCAAGTGCCTTGATGTAGTCGAGTTTGTCGATGACGCCTTGGAAGTCGCCTCGCCAACAAGGGTCGCCAGTCTCGATCTGACATTGTTTGTTATCCCAACACAACACGTTGTTCTTTGGATCGCCATCGTAGAAACGGGTGGTAATCATAAAGTAGATACTTTCGTCGCGAAAATCCGTTCGCTGACTGTTGAAATCGTCTGCCATTGTTGGCATAGCGATGAGCATAAGCAGTAGAAATGCCCACATTTTAAGTTTGTTGTTAATCATAAAAGGTTTGTTGAAAACAGTTATTAAGTTATCGATTATGTTGCAAAAATAGGGATATAAAGTAATATGAAACAACTTAATAAATGAAAAACAATCAAAAAATCAGGACAATCGTTTGCATAAAATTATAAAAAAAAGAGGCTATAGCGTGAATGCTGTAGCCTCATTTCATTATATATAATATTCCGCACTGTCTACCAGTCCAGCTCTGAGTGCCAGTTTTGTAGCCTCGTGAGCGTTGTTGACACTAAGCTTGCGGAATATGTTCTTGCGGTGGGTATTGATTGTGTGGAACGATGAGAAGCGTCGTTCGGCAATCTCCTTCGTTGTAAGTCCGAGAGCGATAAGCTTCAGAATCTCCGTTTCGGTCTTTGTAAGATTAGCCAACTCGGGTTGTTGCTCGTCGTTGGTCGGCGGATTGAGCAGCATCTCGGCTATTCGTTGGCAGATGTATCGTTGATGTTGTAGGGCGTATTGCAATGCTGAGCGAATCTCGCCAATGGGTGAGTCTTTCATCACAATACTTAATTGTCGGCTTGTAGCCACGGCTCGCGACATAAATTCGTAGCTCAGGGTGTCGCTGAACAGCACCCAGTGCGAGCTACCGAACCGTTGTGTAATGATGAGCAGTTCAGACAGGTCGTTGATGTCGAACATGGTATAGTCGAGCACTACTATGGCATCGGGCACGGTTGTCAAGGCTTCGATGAGAGAAGCCTTGTCTTCGACATATTTGCACTCGCCAGCACCTTCCATAGTGCTGGCGACGTGCATCAGTCCGATGCGTGTGATATCCTGTCTGTCTGCAAATAAAATCATAAGCCCAATGCTTTTAGAAACTTGCCATAAACATGAAGCGTATACCGTTCTTCTTGATGCCAGGTCCGTTGTAGTTCATACGACGAACGTAGTCAATAGCGAAGAACTTGAAGATGTTGTGTACGCCTACTACAACTTCCCAATATGGCTTCTTCTTGTCCATTACAGACGCTCCTTCGGGCATCTGGAAAAGCAAGTTAGAGTTCTGGTTCTGCTCAAGCAGCGGGTTGTTCTTGTCGGTCAGTGTACTCCACATTCCCTTTACCGATACCCATTCACGCCATTTGAGCTTGCGTATGAGCGGCAGACGGTTGAACAGTTTGCCGTTGAGGTCCCATGATACCGACGCAAAGGCGTAGCGGTCGCTGAGGAACTCCATGTTCTTAAGCATCGACATGGTATTCTCCATCTCGAAGTAGGTGAGGTTGGCAGGGGGCATGATGAGCAACGGGAACGGCACCTTGCTCCACTGTGCGCCACCGATGAGGTGGGTGTTGACGTAACCCCACGATCCGAGCCAGAAGCGCTTGTATATGCTTGCCTCAGTCATATTGAGCTTGTACTCGCCACCGAGGAAGTTCTTTATGCCCATAGTGTGGCTCAATGTAAACTCAGGAGCATCGAGATTGACAGGCCAACGCTGCTGCTTGGTATTGATGAAGGTCTGTCCGGGACAGTAGCGCACGCCAAGCTTAGCCTCAGTAGTGCGTATTTTGTGGACGAATTCGTTGCCGTCGGCATCGGGATTGGTCACAGCACCTGGCATCTTCATGAATGTGAGGTCGCCGGTTGGTGTGTTGCTCTCAGCCTTGATTGATGCGTTAAACGACAATCCCCAGTCGGTCTCGTAGTCGAACGAGAGTTTCTGGCGGTTGTAGAAGTACATCTGTTCAACCTTCTGCGTACGCAACGACATGAACACATTATCCTTATTGTGCATAAGGAACTTGTCGGCAGGCGACATAACATCGTAGCCAGTCTCGAAGATGATGTTGCGCTGCGGGAATTCGAACGGCGCATTCTTCTTCTTGTTCAGACTGTATGTTATTTCTGTGCCATAGTAGTGGTTGTGCGACTTTGTACCGTAAGCGTAGTAACCCTTCCAGAAGAGGTGCTTGTTGAGATTGGCTGTGGTACGTCCGCTGAGACGTAAGCGGTAGTTGTCGACGAAGTTGTTTGAGATGATGGTGTTGACCGGACCGAAGTCGAACATCGACTTGGTGCGTGTCGAACCAGTCTCGACGAAGTTCTCGAGGAATGCTCGCAATCCGAAGATAATCCACTTGAAGTTCTTCGACTGTTCCATACGATGTATGAAGGCGTTCATCGACGACTCGCCCTTGGTAAGCTCTACGGCACGATACTGGTTCCAGAACGCCTCGTCGCGTATCATGGCGTCCACTTCATGCTTTACCTTGGCCTTGCCCTTGAACAGCTTGTTGGGCAAATCGTCGAAGGCATAGTCGTCGTAGCGCGTCGTCTTGGTGACAAGCAGGTCGCCTATCATCTTGTTGACGTGTATCTCGGTGGTGAGGTCGTCGACCGAAAGCGCCCATTCGCCATTGGGCAATTGGGTGTATTCCTGCGTAATCTTCATGTCTCTCACGAAGTTTACGTCGGTGCGCTTAGGCAGAGTGAACGAGCATTTCTTGACGTGCAATGACGAGTCGGCCAATACGTACAGTTCGCCACGGAATCCGAAGTCCTGCTGGTTGTTGGGAATGAATTCCAGATGGTAGCACAGGTCGCGGTCGACATATACAGTGTCCTGGATATAGAATCGATAGAACGAGATTGCAGTCTCGCCGATGGGCGACGTAAACTGATACTGAAGCAGACGCATGTGGTCGTCGTAGATGTTGACATCTGTAAACACCTCTTTAAGCAACGTGTTCAGTATCTCGCCCGTCTGCAGCAGGTTGTTGACACCTTCTTGGCGCTGACCCTTGATAATATCCTTCTCCTCCTTAGGATTCTTGCGATAGATGTGCTGTGTAACGGTCTCCTCCACGCTGACGGGCAGAATGAGCTTGTTGTTGTAAGGCGATGTTTCAATCTGATCCTTCACATACGACTTGTTTTTGTACTTGCCAGTGACAAGGTCTTCTGGCTTGATATCGTTCAGAGCGAGCGTTATCTTCTGATATTTGTTGTACTGATAGTAGTCGTTGTTCTCAAGATGCGACAGCTTCTTGGCTGCTATTACGCGCTTCATAAGCTCTACGGCAGGGTTGTTCTTGCGTGAGTAGCGTTCGCGCTTCTGCTTGATAACCACCTCGCCAAGAGTCTTAGAGTCCTCCTTGAGCACAATCTTCATGTGTGAAGGAGTGTTGGGGCCAACCTTGATAGTTTGCGGAATGAAGCCTACGCTACTGAATGTGAGTTCCCAACCATTGTGTCGCGCAATGGTAAACTTGCCGTCCATGTCGCTTGCTGCTGCCACATGGTGACCCTTATATATAGCGCTTGCCAACGGAATAGGATATCCGTCGCTGTCATAAATTTCACCGGTAATCTGTGCCTTGGCTGCAATTGCCAAGACAAAGAACATCAATGTAATACTTAAAAACCTTTTCACCCTTTACCTTTATATTAAATGTGTATCCTAATTGTCTATTAAATGAATGCAAAGTTAAGAATAATAAGTGAAATAGGACATGAAAACTTTTTGCATTTAAATATTTTTCTGAATATTTTTCCCATAGCAACTAAAAAATAGGAAAAACGGAATATTGAGTAGAATTGGAGTAAGTCAAAATGCAAACTATGCATTTTGACTTACAAACTTAAGCATGTCTTCGAGTCGTGTTATAACGTCGTCGCAAATGCTTTCATCGGCAGGCTTGTCTTCCCATTGGCGTCCTTTAATCCAAATGGTGTGGCATCCGAGACTGTGGGCAGGAACAATGTCCTTGCCATAGGTGTCGCCTACTACCAATACTTCAGAGGCGGGCAAATCGAGAGCGCACACTCCGAGGGCGAATATGGCAGGATTGGGTTTGCGCACGCCTACCACAGCCGACTCTACTATGTCCTTGAAGAATCCGTCGAGATGGGCATCGCGCAGCACAGTGCGGATGTTGCCGTAGAAGTTGGATACGAGCACCATAGGCAGACCTGCCTGACGCAGACGTTCGAGCACCTTGCGGTTTTCGTGCAGCAAGGCGTTGGTTGCATCGTTGATGCATGTGGCAATGCGCATGGCGGTGTCGCTGATTTCATCGGCTGTCATCTGCAGGTGTGATGTGAGCTGTGCCTGGCGCTGCTCGTCGTCCTTACCAGTGGGCAATAACGGGCAACCGCACAGAAACTGCAACTGCAACTGAAGCTTTTCGCGCAGAATGTCGATGAAGTGGAATTCGGGAGTGACGATAGGGTTGACAGCCAAAGCCCGTTCGCCGTATACATAAGCGTCGCGATAGGAGGGTTTGTCGATGGCGATGCCACACTGCTGGTAACCATCCCATATCACTTCCGACCAGTGGTCGCCGCGTGTGTCGAGCGTGCCACCGTAGTCGAATATAATGCCTCGAATTTTGGTTGATCTCATGTCTTATATGGTTATATTTATAATGTGTTTCGTTACGATTTGCTGTTGTCGGATGTATCCTTGGGCAATTGGTTTTTGTTGCCAATTTTTATCAGCAAGATTCCGATAGCTATCCACACCAGTTCGCGCAGTCGGGTGATAAGACCCGTGTACACACCGAGTGCACCTGTAAGATGCAGTCCGTCTACAGCCAATGCCAATCCGCCTTCGCGCGATCCAAGCTGCATCGGCGTAAAGAATATAAGGTTGCTGAACAGCGATGAGAAGGCGAGAATGAGTATTGAGTCAACTATGCCCACCTCGGCATTGAATGCCTTGAGGATGAGATAAATCTCGAAACTCTGCAGTATGCGTGCTGACAGTTCGAACAGCAGCGACGAGTAGAATGTGCGCTTGTGCTGCTGGTGGAGTAGGGCTATCTGCGAGTCAATCTGTTCGAGAGTTTCCTTCTTCGAGTCGGCAAAGCGTATTGCCCATCTCTTTACAAACGGTATGTGTGTGAGCAGGCGTATGCCCTTCTGTGCCATGCCAGTCTTGTATCCTCGTGAGAAGAAATATATGCCAAGAAGGCAGAATCCACCTATTACGGCAAGCAGTATGCCCATCGACAGTCCTACGGGATTGAATGCGATGAAGAGGAAGATGGAGAGAAACCAGAACCAGAAGTGTGAGAAGATGTGCATCATCACATATAATATAACCGATGATGTAGCCTTGCTCACGCCGGTGTATGGCTTCAGTTCCATGATGCGGTAAGGCTCGCCACCCATAAGTCCACACGGAGTAGTGTAGTTGAGGGCAAATCCGCTGACGGTGAGTTTGTAGACACGCCAAAACGAGAGCCCTTCACAGCGCCCTTCGTCATTGATGATAAGATACCATGAAAGCGTGTTGACCAAATACACCACCAGCCACAAAGCCAAGATGAGCGGGAAATAGATGCCCACCTTGAGCAGATAGCGCCAGATGTCGGTATAGTCCATGTTCATCGTGCAGAGCATGATGACGATGGCTATTATACCGAACGCCATGAATATATTGCGAAACTTATTGTTCATATGTTTTTATTTGTAGCTGTCGAGCTTGGCAAGTACCTCGCGGCACAGACGCTCGTGACGATAGTGCATATAGAAGTAAACGGCGGTGAACACTACAATCTCTACTGCCGGATAAACCCACGGCTTGCCAATGAGAATGCTGATAAAGAGTGTGATGCTGCGCCAGTTGAAGGTGAGGAAGTTGGCGTACTTCATCAGCGGCAGACTGCCCTCGCGGAAGTCATTGCGCAGGTTTTCGGGCAACTGGTCGGGATATTTGGCACGTATGGCTGCCTTGAGTTTCTGAAACCACGGGGTTTCCTTCTCCTGCGCTGCTGTATAGTTGACATAGAAGAACTGGAAGAGTTTCTGCAGCGGCTGCTTGCCCCATTTCATCTCGCGATACAGCTCCACCTGCTTTGAGGCATCGTCCATCTCGCTGCCATCCTTGCCCTTGAGGAAGAAGAGGTGAATCTGACGGTAGTAGTCGGCAAGACGGCACTGGCGTGAATGGCAGCCGAAACCGCTTATTACGCATAGTACCCATATCCACACGCCCCATTCGGGCATGAGTCGGATGCAGATGGCTACATAGATGGCGATGAACCAGAAGTCGCCTGCAGCACCGTCGAGAATACGTCCAAGCGCGCTCTTCTGATTGGTGAGACGTGCCAGCTGACCGTCGCAGCTGTCGTACATATTCGCCCAAATGAGCAGCAGAATACCTACGATGTTGATGCGAAGATCGTTGAAGCCGAAGCAGATGCCGGCTCCTACGCCGAGGAATATTGAAAGAATAGTCACTACGTTGGGGGTGACGTGCAGCATGCGGAAGAAGCGTGCCCACTGATAGCCTATCGGGCGATAGAAATAAATGTCGATGTGTTCCTCTGTGTCCGACGACTTGAGGGTTGACTTGAATTCTGAATTTGACATTTTTATATGATAATGTTTAATTAAAATCCTTGATATAACGTTTGGGTGTTGTCGGTTCAGCTGTTTTACATCTTGTTGAGTATAGCCATGGCTATATTGAATGCTGCCTCGTCGCGGCATGGGGCAAAGCTTGGCCAGTCGTTGAAGTCGATAATCTTTATCGAACCGTCGTCGCCAATAACGCAGTCGCCGCCATATACTGGCACGCCAAGCATCAGTGCTGCCTTGTCGGCTTCATGTTTAAGGGCGTCGGTGTCGAAGAGAATGCCGCGTGCGTCGCCGTTGATTACCTCAAGGCCGAACTTAGAGCGGTGGCCGCATTTAGAAGGATAGAACCAGTAGAAGAAGTCGGTGCCCTCAACACCGTAGAACTTGATAAGGTCGCCTTTGAGGTGCTCGTTTACCACTACCGACTCTACGCCACGCTGCCAGAAGTCGTTCAGAAGTTTCTCTGCCTCGTCCTTCGACTGCACGTAGCATGTGTCCTCCTTCTGCTGGGCACATCCGTCGCCACGCTTCAGCCACAGAGGATAGTCGATACCGTCAGACATAGAATTGCCCTTTTCGATGATACGGCTTTCTGGATAAGCCACACCGCCCTCAATGAACATCTCTGTCATGGTACGGCGTATGCAACGGTCGATGCCGTCGCTGCTGTTCACTACGGGAGTGCCGTTCTTCTCAATACGGTCGAGGGCGTTGAGTGCGCGCTTGCTGCGAGCCATGCTGAAGAAAGCATCGGCATGCTCATTGGCAATGGCTTCATTGCTGTCTATTATGCCATTGTCGGCAGCACGTTGGAGGGCTGCGTCTATAGTTTCTGCCTTGGTGTAGAAGTCCTTCTCGTTGTACATCTCTACCTCGGCACCGAGCAATTCCAGATTGTCCTTAACGGCGTGCATGATAGCTGCGTCGTTGTCGACACAGTTGGGCGAATACTCATTGCCGCGGCATACGCCTACGAGTTTCTTGCCTTCGAGCGGACGAAGGAAAGCTTCAGCCTTGGCAATGTCGTCACGATGGTCGACATCGAGAATCTTGTTAATAGGATAAGCTTCGAGTTTCAACCCCTCGGCTACGAGCTGACGCTGGAAGTTGCGCATACGGCTCATGCCCTTCTCCATACAATGGTCGAGTACGTCGAGAGCACGGTCGCCCAGACAGTAAATGCCGCCCGATATAAGATAGTCGCCCTGCTCCTGGCTGTCGTGGAAACCAGTGACGCGAGGCATGCGGTGAGAGCCTTGCTTGTCGAGAATGCTTGAACAGTCGGCATCCACCTGTTGCTCAACGCCTACCCACAATGGCTTCTCGTCATCAACAAATGGTGTGACAGCCATACATCCGTCAATATCGGTAGTGGCAGCAAAGTGGCGAATAAATTTCTTGAATTCTGCTTCGCGGAAGATAGTATCTACCGTTGTAAGACAAAAACGTTCGCCACGCAGATATGGCGAAAGTGCATGCAAGCTGTGCATTGAACTTGGTGTGGTCTTCACTACAAGGCGCAGCGGCACAGGTAGAGCAAGGCTCTCAATATGTTCGCGCACTGCTGTGCTCCATTCGTTGACGATTACCACTATTTCCGTCGCACCGCAGTCGACGAATATGCGCAGCAAGCGTTCAATCATGGGCTCGCCGCATACGGGTACCAGCGGTTTGGGCTGCTCGACGCCTTCCTGCGCCAGACGGCTACCTTCGCCTGCTGCTATAACTGCAAATCTCATTCTCTCTATTTCTATGATTTCCTATGAAAACGCATAGTTTGAAGCTGTGTCAGAACTCATAAAATACGAGCTGCAAAGCCCTATAAACCTACATAGCTTCTACCTATGGACGCGTACAATTTGTTTAAACGGTGCAAAGTTACGAGTTTATTTTGATAAAAGCATTAATTCTGTACGATTTTATGGGGTTCGGCATGTTATGAAGAATGACATAGTGATGATAATATTCAAAAACGGGGCAGAATTCCGGTGTGTGGAGTTCTGCCCCGTTGGGAGTATTGTATCTACTATGCTTTATTATTTCGTATCTACTATGCTTTAGTCTTTCTTTTTGCCGAGCGACTTTAGCCAGCTGATAGGTTTTGTCAGAATCTTTGTGATAGCACTTGTTTGCTTGACAGCGGGCACGTTTGGCGTAGGCTCTGCCTTTGGAGTATTAGGCTTACGGCTGTTGCGGCGCTGTTGCTGTCGGCGTGACTTCTGTTCGCCTTCAGACTTCTGTTCGGTGTTCTGACGCTTACGGTTGTTTGGCTTTCTGTCGTTATTTGACTTATGTTCGTTGTCTGACTTCTGCTCGCCACGAGTTTTTTGTTCGCCACGAGTTTTCTTTTCGTTGCGCGGCTTCTGTTCCTTGTCTGTCTTCTGCTCGTTTGAGTTATTTTGCTCGCCAGTTGTTTCACCGTTCTCTTGTCGGCGGCGTGGCTTGCGGTTGCGCTTGTTGCGCGGCTTCTTCTCACCGTCGGTTTGGACATTGACGGTAGTCGAGTTGTCTGGCTGTTGGGTGTTGTCAACAGTAGTCTGCTCAGCGTTGCCGGTTGTGGTGTTAGCGGGCTGCTCGACGTTGTTGTCGGCATTCTGTGGTTTGCGTCGGCGGTTGTTGCGTTGTTTCTTCTCGCTGTCAGTAGCCTGCTTGTCAGTTGTCGGCTTCTTGCCTCGACCACGGCCACGGTTGTTGCGGTCGGACTTGCCCTTGCCTCGAGGAGCATTGTAGTCGGGTGCTCCGCCCAATCCTTCGGGCAGTGCCACCTTCTCAACATCGCGATCGAGGAACTTCTCTATCTGCTTAAAGCTGTAGATTTCGTCGTCGCTTACGAAGGTGATGGCAACACCGTCGCGCTCGGCACGTGCTGTACGTCCGATGCGGTGAACATAGTCTTCTGGGTCGTGGGGTACATCGAAGTTGATGACCATAGCAATATCGTCGATGTCAATGCCACGTGCTACGATGTCGGTAGCTACGAGTACGTCAATCTGTCCGGTCTTGAACTTATACAGGATTTCGTCGCGTTCAGCCTGCTCAAGGTCGGAGTGCATCTCACCCGAATTTATCTTCATCTGCTGCAGAGTGCGGTTGATGGCCTTCACCTTCTGCTTCTTGCCAGAGAAAATGATGACACGGTTGAGGTCGCCCTTGCGGAAGAGGTCCTTGATGATGCCAATCTTCTGTGTTTCGTAGCAAACGTAGGCGGTCTGCTTGATTTTTTCGGCAGGCTTGCTTACTGCTATCTTCACTTCTACGGGATTCTTGAGCAGAGTCTTGGCGAGTTCTTCAATCTTCTCGGGCATAGTGGCCGAGAACATGATGGTCTGGCAAGTAGGGGGCAACTTGCTTGCAATCATCTTTATGTCTTCAGAGAATCCCATGTCGAGCATGCGGTCTGCCTCGTCGAGGACGAAGAAGCTTACGCGGCTGAGGTCGGCTGAACCGAGTGAGATATGGCTGATGAGACGTCCGGGAGTGGCAATTACTACGTCGGCACCCATCTGGAAACTCTTGAGTTCCTGATCGTAGCGGTTGCCGTCGTTGCCTCCATATACAGCCACGCTGCTAACGCCGTCGAGATAATAGCCGAAGCCCTGCATGGCCTGGTCAATCTGTTGTGCCAGCTCTCGTGTCGGGCTCATTATGACACAGTTGATAGCGTCCTTGGGGAATCCACCGTCGTCAAGACGCGAGAGAATAGGCAGCAGATAGGCAGCGGTCTTGCCTGTACCTGTCTGAGCTACGCCCAAAAGGTCGCGACCTTCGAGTATTGGCGGAATACATTGTTCCTGTATGGGAGTACATACGTCAAAGCGCATGTCGTATAGTGCATCAAGCACATGATCGTTGAGTTGTGTTTCGTCGAAATACATTGTTAGAAATGTTGAGTGTTGAGTGTTGAATGTTGAATAGTTGCGGTATGACCGCAATGTTGAATTTGAAATGTGGAGTGTTGAGTGGCAATTAATTAAATCAACATTGTTTAATTTGTAATCGGCAAAGCCGACAATTCAACACTCCACATTCCTAATTCAACATTTTAATTGGGTGCCTTTCTATAGCAGAAGTATGCTACAATGGCGAATGTGATGTTTGGTATCCACGCAGCCAGCATAGGTGGCATGCCTGCGTTGATGGCAAATGTTGATGACACGGTCTGCAAGAGAATATAGCCGAAGCTGAGTGCCAGACCTATGCCGAGATACATACCCATACCACCCTTGCGCTTGCGCGACGAAAGTGATACACCGATGATGGTGAGGATGAACGAGGCAAACGAGGCGGCAATACGCTTGTGATACTCCACCTGATACTGTACCACATTGCTACTGCCTCGGTCTATCTGTTTGGAGATGTACTCCTTCAGCTCTGGTGATGTGAATGTTTCCTGCTGACCCTTTGAATATACCAAGTCGGTAGGTTCCATGACAATCATGGTGTCGAGCTTTGAACCACTGGTGATGTGCTCCTTCAGTCCGCGCATTTCGCGTATCTTCCAGTTGCTTACGGTCCAGTGATATTTGGAGTCGCTGATAGTGTCATACTGCGCCTCCATAGCTGTGAGGTGGCTTACGAGTTTCTTGTTCTCAAACTTGTCGAGCGAGAATCCGTAGCCCTTCTTGTAGTTGTTGTCGTAGTGCTGAATGTAGGCAATCACTCCACGGTCTACTTGCAGCATTACGTTGTCTGCCGAGGTGTTGAGCCTTTTGTTCTTGTACATCGACTCAAAGTTCTGCTTGACGATGGTGCCGTGCGGAATGACGTAGGATGCAAGGAAGAAGGATAGCGAGGAGATGAGCACACACGAAATCATGTATGGTCGCATTAGTCGCTTGAACGACACACCTGCTGCGAGCATAGAGATAATCTCGGAGTTGGACGCCAGTTTTGACGTGAAGAAAATCACGGCAATGAACACGAACAGTGGACTGAACAAGTTGGCGAAGTATGGAACGAAGTTGGCATAGTAGTCGAATACTATAGCCTTGAATGGCGCATGATATTGCGTGAACTTCGAGAGGTTCTCGTTGACGTCGAATACGATACTGATTGATATGATGAGCGCAATGGAGTAGATGTACGTTCCGATGAATTTGCGTATTATATACCAATCGAGTGTCTTGATGTATCGCAGCGGATTGAGCACGCCTAACACACGCAGAAATCTCAGCTTATGTGCAATCCACATAGCTGCTCTGCGCATCCATCGTGTGTGCTTGTGCATCCACCGTGTTGCATGCAGCAGGTGGCGCATCCGCCTTATGTTCTTTCTTTTCATCCTACTAAAACTAAATTCTTCTTCCGAGATTGTCTATGACGCTGCGTTTCCACTGTACGAAGTCGCCCTGCTCGATGTGCTGGCGTGCGTCGGTGACGAGTCGCAGATAGAAGGCGAGATTGTGAATGCTTGCTATCTGCATGGCCAGGAGTTCCTGAGCCTTGAAGAGGTGGTGCAGATAAGCCTTTGAGTGGAGACGGTCGATGTCGCATCCGTCGGGGTCGATGGGCGAGAAGTCGTTCTCCCACTTCTTGTTGCGCATGTTCATTGTGCCGTTGTAGGTGAATAGCATAGCGTTGCGTCCGTTGCGGGTAGGCATAACGCAGTCGAACATATCCACTCCGCGTTCAATGGCTTCGAGAATGTTCTGCGGTGTACCTACACCCATGAGATAGCGTGGACGGTCCTTTGGCAGAATCTCGTTTACAACCTCAATCATTTCGTACATTACCTCAGTTGGTTCACCTACAGCCAGTCCGCCGATAGCATTGCCGTCGGCACCCTTGTCGGCTACATACTTGGCAGCCTCACGACGCAGGTCTTTATACTTGCATCCCTGCACGATAGGGAAGAGGCTCTGCTTGTGACCGTAGAGCGGTTCGGTCTCGTTGAAGCGCTTGAAGCAGCGGTCGAGCCAACGCTGTGTGAGTTGCAGACTCTTGCGTGCATACTCGTAGTCGCTTTCTCCGGGAGGGCACTCGTCGAATGCCATCATGATGTCGGCTCCGATAATGCGCTCAGTGTCCATCACGCTCTCGGGAGTGAATATATGTTTTGAGCCGTCGATATGTGAGCGGAACTCGCATCCCTCCTCACGCAGCTTGCGTATGCCGGTGAGCGAGAATACCTGAAAGCCACCCGAGTCGGTAAGAATCGGGCGGTCCCATGTGTTGAACTTATGCAGTCCGCCAGCCTTGCGCAGTGTGTCAAGTCCGGGACGGAGGTACAGGTGGTAGGTGTTGCCCAGTATTATCTGTGCCTTCACCTGCTCGCGCAGCTCCTGAAAGTGTACACCCTTGACCGAGCCAACAGTGCCCACGGGCATAAAGATAGGAGTCTTTATCTGTCCGTGGTCGGTGGTGATGAGTCCGGTACGTGCGTCGCTGCACGGGTCGGTATGTTGTAGTTCAAATGTCATTTGTCTTCTTTCTTTTCTTCGTCAATCTTAAAGCTTACCGGGTTGTCAACCAGTGTGTCGGTGAGTGCAAACTGCCATACGTCCTGCACGTCCTCGACATAATGGAACTGCACTCCCTTACGGTAGATTTCGGGTATTTCCTCAATGTCCTTGCGGTTGTCGCGGCACATTACTATATCTGTGATGCCGGCACGCTTGGCTGCAAGTATCTTCTCCTTGATGCCGCCTACAGGCAGCACCTTGCCGCGCAGCGTTATCTCACCGGTCATAGCTGTGTTCTTGCGTACCTTACGCTGTGTAAGAGCTGAGGCTATAGAGGTGGCAATGGTAATACCAGCCGACGGTCCGTCCTTTGGCGTTGCACCTTCGGGCACATGGATGTGGATGTTCCAGTTGTCGAATATGCGGTAGTCGACGCCCAGTGTGTCTATGTGTGCCTTTACATATTCGAGGGCTATCACAGCCGACTCTTTCATCACGTCGCCGAGGTTACCGGTGAGTGTCAGTTTGCCTGCCTTGCCCTTGCTGAGCGAAGTCTCAATGAAGAGAATTTCACCGCCTACGCTGGTCCATGCCAGTCCGGTTACTACGCCGGCGTAGTCGTTGCCCTGATAGATGTCGCGATAGAATGGCGGTTTGCCGAGCAGGTCCTCAATCTCGTTTGGAGTAATCTTCTCATATGGCAGTTGTCCGTCGAGTGCCTTGCGATAAGCCAGCTTGCGCAGAGCCTTGTTTGTCTGCTTTTCAAGCTGTCGAACACCGCTCTCGCGTGTGTACTGTTCGATTATCTTCTCTATGGCAGCCTTGTTGAATGTCGGCTTATCCTCTTTGGCAGCCAGTCCGCAGTTGTCAATCTCGCGCGGAATGAGGTGGCGCTTGGCTATCTCTATCTTCTCCTCAGTGATATATCCGCTCACCTCAATCAGCTCCATACGGTCGAGTAGCGGCTTTGGTATGCTGCCGAGGTCGTTGGCTGTAGCGATGAAGAGCACCTTCGAGAGGTCGTAGTCAACGTCGAGATAGTTGTCGTGGAAGGCGTTGTTCTGTTCGGGGTCGAGCACCTCAAGCAATGCCGATGACGGGTCACCGTTGACGGTGTTCTGTGTCACCTTGTCAATCTCGTCGAGAATGAACACGGGGTTTGACGAACCTGCCTTCTGTATGTTCTTGATGATACGTCCGGGCATTGCACCAATGTATGTGCGACGATGTCCGCGTATCTCGCTCTCGTCATGGAGTCCGCCGAGCGACATGCGTACATACTTGCGCTTCATGGCTGCTGCAATCGACTTTCCGAGCGATGTCTTACCCACTCCCGGAGGTCCGTAGAGGCAGATGATGGGCGACTTGAGGTCGCCTCTGAGCTTCAGTACAGCCATATATTCGAGTATGCGTTCCTTCACCTTCTCCATTCCGTAATGGTCGCGGTTGAGTATGCGCTGTGCACGCTTCAGGTCGAGATCGTCCTTGGTGTATTCACCCCAAGGCAGATTGATCATTGTCTGCAGATAGTTGAACTGAATGCTGTAGTCGGGGCTTTGCGGATTGAGCATGTCGAGCTTGTCGAGTTCCTTTCGGAACACCTTCTGCACGTCTTCGCTCCAAAGCTTTGTCTTGGCTTTCTCTTCCAGTTCCTTGCGCTCGGGCGAACCCTCACCGTTGCCCAATTCCTCCTTGATATTCTTAATCTGCTGCTGCAGGAAGTACTCACGCTGCTGCTCGTCGAGGTCTTCGCGAGTCTTCGAGCGTATGTTCTGCTTGAGTTCGAGCAGCTGCATTTCCTTGTGCATCACGCGCAGCACGCCGATGACGCGCTCCTTGATACTTGATGTGGTGATGAGCGAAATCTTGTCTTCAAGACTGAATGGCAGGTTTGAGCACACGAAGTCGGCAGCAATCACGTCGTTAGAGATGTTGCTCAGTGCAAACTGCGACTCGTCGGGCAGCTCCTCGTTCATCTGTATGTACTTCACAGTGTTGGAGCGCAGGTCGTCCATTGCAGTCTTGAACTCGGTGTCGTTTTCGTCGGGCATTTCCTCCATAGCGGGGCTAACCTTGCCGAGAATCATCGGCTTGTTTGTGACGAGTTCGTCAAGGTGGCAGCGTCCCAGTCCCTGTATTATGGCTGTCACGTTGTTGCCTGGTCCGGGCATTTCGAGCACTTTCACCAGTTTGGCATATACGCCGTATTCAATGAGGTCGCCTTCGCCTGGCAGTTCCACGTTAGGGTCTTTCTGGCAGAACACAGCAAACACGGCGTCGCGCTCTTTGCTGATGTCTTTGAGCAACTTCAGACTTTGCTTGCGTCCTACAATGACGGGGCATATAACTCCCGGGAAAATCACCACGTTGCGAGTGGCAAGTACGGGGAGCGTACCCTCAAATTCCACATTGAGCAGGTTCTTTATGTCGCCGTCGTAGTCGGCAATCATTTGTATCGATGTATTGGATCTCTTGTTCATATTATATAATAATGTGTGGCGTACTGTTGATTGCACGCTAATAGAGTATAGCAAAATCTGTGCAAAGTTACTCAAAAGTTTTCAGATAGACTTCTATTTTATATAATTTTGCAAAGAAGTGAGTATTAGTGTACTATTATCAATCGATGTTTTCACGGCAAAACCGTTATAGATTGGAAAAAATGCGCTATCTTTGTACCTGCATATTCTATGCGCAACCTAAATAAGAAAGTTAGTAACTGAAACAACGTCAACTAAAACATTATTATGAGAAAAATCTTTTTCAGCGCCAAGAGCATAGTGCTTACATTATGTCTCTGCGCGACATCGGCTCTGGCATGGGCTGGAGTGAATCCTAAACCTTTTGTAGTTCCCGAACTGAAGGAATGGCACGGTGCCGAGGGTCAGATGACCGTTTCGGGCAAGTATGTCGTAAAGGGTGGCAAGGCTGCCGCCGAAGTAGGCCAGATGTTTGCTGTCGACTATGGCAGTTTGATGGGGACTCAGCTCACATTGAAGAACGGTAAGCCGTCGAAGGGCGATATTGTACTTGTGCTCAAGGCAGACAAGGCACTTGGCCAGGAAGGCTACCGCATCAGTATCGGCGACGTTACTACAGTCAGCGCTGCTACGGTCAAAGGACTGAAGTGGGGTACACGTACTGTGCTGCAGATGGCAGAGCAGAATAAATCCAACGGCGGCTCACTGCCAAAGGGCAATATTGTGGATTCGCCTGAATATGGACTGCGTGGATTTATGATGGATTGCGGTCGCAAGTTCATCCCGATGGACTATCTGCGTTCGCTCGTCAAGACCATGGCTTACTATAAGATGAACACCCTGCAAATTCATCTCAATGACAATGGTTTCCGTCAGTTCTTCGATGGCGATTGGGACAAGACCCAGGCTGCATTCCGATTGGAATGCGATACTTATCCTGGACTGACAGCGCGCGACGGCTCGTACACCAAGAAGGAATTCATCGACCTTCAGAAACTTGCCGAGCAGTATGGTGTCAATATCATCCCAGAGATTGATGTGCCTGCTCATACATTGGCTTTCACCCACTATAAGCCCGAAATAGGTTCGAAGGAATATGGCATGGACCATCTCGACCTCTTTAATCCTGAGACATATAAGTTTCTTGACGGACTCTTCAAGGAGTATCTTGAGGGCAATAACCCCGTGTTCCGCGGCAAGGTGGTGCATATTGGTACCGACGAATACTCAAATGCAAAGAAGGAAGTTGTCGAGAAGTTCCGCTACTTCACCGACCGTTATATTAAATATGTAGAGTCATTCGGCAAGCAGGCTGCCGTATGGGGAGCGCTCACTCATGCCAATGGCGACACCAAGGTGAAGTCGGACAATGTGATAATGAGTTGCTGGTACAACGGCTATGCCGACCCGAAGGAGATGAAGCGACAGGGCTATAAGCTCATCAGCATCCCCGACGGACTTACTTACATCGTTCCGGCTGCAGGTTATTATTACGACTATCTCAACTGTGAACATCTCTACGACAAGTGGACACCGGCACAGATAGGCAACGAGAAGTTTGACGAGCACGATCCTGCTATTCTTGGCGGTATGTTTGCCGTGTGGAACGACCATGCAGGCAATGGCATCAGTGTGAAGGACATTCACGACCGTCTCTATCCGGCATTGCAGACTCTCGCTGTTAAGTTCTGGCGTGGAGCCGAAACCTCAATGCCTTATGCCGAGTTCGACACTCTTCGCCATCAGCTCAGCGAGGCTCCGGGTGTAAATGAGGCTGCACGATGGGCAAAGGGCAAGACGCTCAGCATTGCACAGCTGCAGCCAGGTCAGACCACTGGCGAGACCGAGGTAGGCTATGGCTATCGTGTCGACTTCAACATTGAGGGCGCTGCCGAAGAAAAGGGTACAGTGCTGTTTGAGTCTGACAACGCCACATTCTATATTGCCGACCCCGAAGAGGGCAAGTTGGGATTTGCACGCGAGGGCTATCTCAACAAGTTCAACTATAAGGTGCCCGAGGGCAAGAAGGTGAGCATTTCGATAACCGGCGACAACACCAAGACATGCCTTTACGTAGACGGCAAGTTGAAGGAAGAACTCGGTCCGCTCACCATCTACGCTATGAAAGCTTCCGATCGTACTACTTTCCAGAACGGCGACAAGAACGCTTGGCAGCCCGTGATGTACAATCCGCAGACCCGCATGCACTATCAGCGCACACTCGTCTTCCCGCTTGCCAAGGCAGGCTCGTTCAAGAGCAAGATTACCGATGTGCGCGTATCGCAGAAGTAATCGTCTGAAATACTTATTTTGAAGTGATGATTTCGTCCATCCTTATGTCGTGTTCTTCGGCTGGGATGGACGTTGTCATTTGAAACGGGAAGCAAACACCTATCTTATATGTATCGGGTATGAGTGGCAGGAAGCGGTCGTAGTAGCCTTTACCACGTCCCATACGGTTGCCGTCATGGTCGAAAGCAACGCCAGGCACTATCGCCAGTTCTATGTTGGCATAGTCGGTGAAGAGTTCTCCCGTAGGTTCCATAATGCCGTAGGCTCCAATCTGCAAGTCGTTCGGGCCATTGTATCGGTGCAGTTCCATAGTGCCTTCGCCCGTAACGCTTGGCAGCAGAATGGTTTTGCCGCTCATCAGTAGCGAGTCGACGATGGTGTGGGTGTCCACTTCGTCGGGCAGTGAGTGGTAGAGCATAATGGTTTTGGCAGACTTCACACGAGGGTGTGCGAGTAGACGTGTAATAACAGCAAACGACAATTCATGCAGCTGCTGGCTGGTGAATTGTCGTTTGTTGTTTTTAATCTCTTTTCTGAGTTGTAGTTTGCTTATCATTTCTTGTTTTTCTTGATGGGCTTTTTAGGGAACGCAGCCTTGTTCTTGAACACCTGGAGAGCCGTTGTCACGGTCGGGTCGTCAAGGTTGAGATATTGCGTCAGTGCCTGTTCGTCGAGCATGTTGTATATCACGCGCGAGTTGAGGTAGCGGTTGAGCAGGTTGTACGATTTGCGTATCATCAGGTTGCGGCGCTTCAGTCCGTTCTTGTCAGCATACGTAGCAAACTTGTCAACGAGGTTCTGCGTATCGAGATACTTCACCATGTCCATCATTTCGTGGAAGTTGTTCAGCTTCAGACGGTTGTTGTCGGTGTAAGTATAGGCGAATTGCAGTATGAGTCCGGTCATTGCAGCCGTCTTGTAGTACGATGTCATACCCAGAGTGTCTTCCGGTATGAAGATGTCGGGCGTGATGCCGCCACCGCCATATACCGTGCGTCCGATGCTTGTGTGATAAGCCGGTCCGTGGTGCTTTATACTGTCTTGCGAGAAGAACTCGCCGTGCTGGTAGCGTGCCAGTATGTCTTCCTCGTAGTCCTTGTTGTCACCGGCTACGAAAGGCTTCTGTATGCAGCGTCCCGACGGAGTATAGTAGCGTGCGATGGTGAGTCGTATCATAGAGCCGTCGGGGAAACCGAGCTGCTGCTGCACCAGTCCCTTGCCAAACGAGCGGCGTCCGATGATGGTGGCGCGGTCGTTGTCCTGCATTGCTCCAGCGAAAATCTCGGAAGCCGATGCCGAACCCTCGTTGATAAGAACTACGAGTGGTATCTTCTGGTAAGAGCCGTGGCCGTCAGAGCGGAAGTCCTGACGTGGCGACTTGCGTCCCTGCATGTATACTATCAGTTTGTTTTTAGGCAAGAACTCATTAGCCATCTGCACTGCCGAGTTCATATATCCTCCTGTGTTGTCGCGCAGGTCGATGATGAGATTGTTGAATCCCTTCTGCGACAGCTGAGCCAGGGCGATGAGCATTTCTGGATAAGTGGTCTCGCCGAAACTCTTCACCTTGATATATCCGGTGTTCTCGTCGATCATGTATGTAGCCGAGATGCTTTTCTGTGGAATGTCGCCACGTGTCACGGTGAAGTATTTCACGCCCTTCTGTGCGTAGCGTATCACACCGATTTTCACCTTCGTGTCCTTCGGACCCTTCAGTCGGCGCATGGCTTCCTCCTGCGTCACAATCTTGCCCACAAACGGTTTGCCGTCAACACTCACAATCTTGTCGCCAGCCAGGATGCCAGCCTTCTTTGCCGGACCGTTCTGTACCACGTTCTGTACGCGTATGGTGTCCTTGCGTATAGTGAACTCAATGCCCACACCCGAGAACGAACCCTTCAAATCGTCGGCCACAGCCTGTGCATCCTTGGCGCTGATATATACAGAGTGCGGGTCGAGGTCGGACAGAATCTGCGGAATGGCTTGGTCGACAAGTGAGTCGATATTCACCTTGTCCACATACTGGTCTTCGATGAGGTGGAGCAGATTGGTCAGTCTGTTAGAACCAGAATTGATGATGTTCAGTCGGTTGCCCGAGAAGTGGTTGGCATAGAATGTGCCAATCAATATACCGATGACAACGCACATTGCCATTATCAGCGGCATAAACCGGTTAGACGTTTTCATGTTCATAATCGTCCGGATTTAGATATTTAACTTCTATATTGGCTCTTTTCAGCAGGTCGATGCCGTCGGTCAGACGGTATTGCTCGCCATATATCACGCGTTTGATGCCTGCCTGAATTATCAGTTTGGCGCATTCTATGCATGGCGAAGCAGTGACGTAGAGCGTAGCTCCGTCGCTGTTGTTCGAGCTGCGTGCCAGTTTTGTTATGGCGTTGGCTTCAGCGTGCAGAACATAAGGCTTCGTTACGTTCATCTCGTCCTCGCATACGTTTTCAAATCCGCTTGGCGTGCCGTTGTAGCCGTCGCTTATTATCATTTTCTCCTTCACGACTAGTGCGCCCACCTTGCGTCGCTGGCAGTAGCTGTTTTCTGCCCATATGCGTGCCATGCGTAGGTAGCGCAGGTCGAGACGGAGTTGTTTGTCTTTATTGTCTTTTGATTCCATTGCGTTCGAGTAATGCTTCTATTGTTGGTTCTTGTCCGCGGAAGCGCTTGTAGAGTGTCATCGGGTGTTCGGTGCCACCCTTCGAGAGTATGTTGTCGCGGAAGCTCTGTGCTGTCTTTTGGTCGAAGATGCCGTTGTGCTTGAACACGCTGAAGGCATCGGCATCGAGCACCTCCGCCCATTTGTAGCTGTAGTATCCGGCAGCATATCCGCCCGCCATGATGTGCGAGAACTGTGTGGTCATGCACGTGTCGGGCAACTGCTTCATCACCTGAGCCTTTGCCCAAGCCTGCTTCTCAAACGGTATGATGTCGTCGGTGAACTCTTCCTTCTTTGTATAGTAAGCCATATCGAGCAGTCCGAAGCTCACCTGACGCATACATGCGTATGCAGCCATGAAGTTGCGGCTCTTCACGATGCGCTCTATCAGTTCGTCGGGCATCGGTTCGCCCGTCTGATAGTGGAATGCGAATGTGCGCAGGAATTCCTTTTCCACAGCGTAGTTCTCCATAAACTGCGACGGCAACTCTACGAAGTCCCACCATACGTTGGTGCCGCTGAGGCTCTCGAATCGGGTGTTGGCAAACATGCCGTGAAGCGAGTGACCGAATTCGTGCAGGAATGTCTCCACCTCGCCCAGTGTCAGCAGAGCCGGCTTCTCGGCAGTAGGTTTTGTCAGATTCATCACCACACTAACGTGCGGACGTACGTTCACGCCCTTGCGGTCGATCCATTGTCCCTGGAATTCGGTCATCCATGCACCGCCCTGCTTGCCCTTACGTGGATGGAAGTCGGCATAGAACACAGCCAGATACGAGCCGTCCTTGTCGAATACTTCGTAAGCCTTCACGTCGGGATGGTATACCTGAATGTCCTTGTTCTCCTTGAATGTGATGCCGTAGAGGCGTGTGGCGAGTCCGAACACTCCCTCAATCACCTTCGACAGTTCGAAGTAGGGGCGCAGCATCTCTGCATCGAGGTTGAACTCGCGCATCTGTAGCTTGTGCGAATAGTAGCCGAAGTCCCACGGTTCGAGTTCGAATCCGTCGCCCTCAGCATTCTTTGCCTCGCGCTCTATTGCCTTCACCTCCTCAATGGCAGTAGGCTTGTAGGCATCAATCAGGTCGTCGAGCAGTTTGTAGACATTGCCCACGTTCGATGCCATGCGATGAACGAGCACATAGTCGGCAAAAGTTTCGTAGCCCAGAAGCTGGGCTATCTCTCTGCGCAGATTGATGAGTCGCTTGCATATTTCGAGGTTGTTCTCACTGTTGTCGTGAGTTCCCTCGGTGTTGCGTGCCATATACAGCTGCTTGCGCAGTTCGCGCTGGGTGCTGTAGGTCATGAATGGCGAGAAGCTGGGATAGTCGAGAGTGAAAAGCCATCCTTTCTTGTCGGCCTCCTTGGCAGCAAGAGCGGCAGCCTCGCGAGCTGTTTCGGGCAGACCGTCGAGCTGTGCCTCGTCGGTTATGTTTAGTGTGAATGCCTTGTTCTCTTTCAGCAGGTTTTGCGAGAACTGCAGCGACAGCATGCCTGCCTCCTCGGTGAGCTTGCGCAGGTGCTCCTTGCCCTCGTCGTCGAGCAGTGCACCGCTGCGTACGAATCCGTCGTAGCAGTTGTCGAGCAGCATCTGCTCCTCGGCGGTCAGCTCGCGATGGTGCTCATATACGTGCTTGATGCGCTCAAAGAGGCGTCGGTTGAGCTTCACGTCGTTGGCGTGCTTTGTCAGAATAGGGCTGAGTTTTTGCGCCAGCTGGTCCAACTCGTCGCATGTCTCGGCGCTGAGCATGCACGAGAATACAGTCGACACGCGTGAAAGCAGGTCGTAATATCCCTCGCCGTTCTCATTGTCAATGCGCACTATGGTGTTTTCGAATGTAGGAGGTTCGGGGTCGTTCACGAGTTTTTCGATAGCCTCGTCGTCGCGACGGATGCCCTCCATGAAGGCTTCCTCGTAGTCAGAAGTCTTGATGCGGTTGAATGGAACTGTATCGTGCGGGGTGTTGTAAGGTTCAAAGAATGGATTCTTTCTCTCCGGAGTATTTGTGTTATTTTCCAACATACTAAATCCTAAAAATCTGTGTGATATATCAGTATGCAAATTTACGGAAAATATTACAGATGCAAATATTGTAGTAGGGGTTTTTAACTTATATTATGTTAGCGCTTCGATATGCGGTATTTCAATTATCCCTCGGCTGAATGTTAGCAGTTTTTCGTCTTGCATTGCATTGAGTGCTTCCGACACGGCACGTCTGCCCGTTCCCGTCTCTTGCGCCAGTCGTGTCATCTTGATACGCATGGTTTTAGGTCCGGTGGGCGATAAGCAGTGCTGCTTGATGAAATACACTATTCTGCCGCGTGCGTCGGCAGGTGTAGGGTGCCAAAGTTTGCGTGTAGCCTTCTGCGACAGTGCCGAGATATAGTTGATGAGATTCATGCGGAAAATGATGAATTCGTCGGAGATGCGCATCAGGTCGTTCTTGTCTATCTCCACGGTGTCGCATGTCTTGGTGGCTATGAATGTGCGTGTGTAGTGTGTGTGCAGTCCGAACACGCATTCGGGCTGAAGCATATACGGTGCAGCCACACTCTCCTCAATCGAGTAGCCGTGGTCGTCGGCGTGAGTTACCGACTTGGCTTGCCCGCAGGTGACAAGCGCAAGGCGGTTGCACTGTTCGCCTTCGTTCTTGATAGTGTCGCCAGCGGCAATCTTGCGGAAAGTGAACTTAGTCTGTCCGATGATTTGCAGCAGATTGTCGCTGGTGAGACCTTGAAAGAGGGGTGAGCCTTGCAGACTGTCGTATAGCTTCATAGCCAGTATGTTAAGCTTTTGATACTCAAGTAAGTTTTTATTTCAGAATCTTGCCCTTCATTGATGGCGAATACCATACCTGCAGCTGTCCCTTGTTGTCGCTGTATATCAGGTATGCCATGAGTTCGGGATGCTTGTCAAGCACTTTCTTAGCCTTGTCGAGTCCCATCACCATGAATGCCGTAGCATAGGCATCGGCTTCGGCGCATCGCTTGGCAAGCACTGTTGCCGAGAGAATGTTGTGCTGTACGGGATAGCCCGTAGCAGGGTCGATGGTGTGGGCGTATTTCTTGCCGCCACGATAGTAGAAGTTGCGGTAGTTGCCGCTTGTTGCCATTGCCATGTCCTTGACGTTCAGTACCGTCTGCAGTTCTTTGTCTACAGCTGTCGAGTCGTCGGTAGGTTTGGTCACACCGATTTTCCATGGCAGTCGCTTCTCGCTGATGCCGTGTGTCACTACTTCACCGCCAATCTCAATCATATAGTTCTCGATGCCACGGCGCTCCAGCATATATGCCACCACGTCGCAGCCGTATCCCTTGGCTATGGCGCTGAAGTCGAGCATGGTCTTGGGGTTCTGCTTGAATATGCGGTTGTCGCGCAACATCACTGTCTTGTATCCCACAGCGGCGCGCAGCGAGTCGATGGTGTGTCGGGTAGGAGGGTTGCCCGTCTTGAATCCGAATCCCCACGCATTGACAAGCGGTGCCACGGTTATGTCGAAGGCACCGTCGGTATTGGCAGATACCTCTTCAGCCAGTTTGAACACACGGTTGAACATATTGTTGGTCTCGGCGTTCTCGCCGCGGTTGATGCGGGCTATTATCGAGTTTCGGTTGAACATCGACAGTGCATCGTCCACCTTCTTCAGCTCTGCCAGAATATCGTCGTTGAGCGACGTGTCGTTCTGGTAGGTTATGTGGTAGTAAGTGCCGAAAATCTGTCCTTCGTCGTGCTGATAGGGTGTGTTGCGTTGCTGCAGAACGATGTTGATCGTTGCGATGATAAGAAACAGCAGAAACACAATCCGCCATCCTATTTTCTTCTTGCTCATAAGCTGTGCTTTTTAGTGCTTAAAATTCAAATGTTACGTTGAACGTGCCCGCCAATTTCGAGGCGGCCTGCTTGCCGAATCCCGGCACATACCATGTGTTGCCCATAGTGCCGTTGTCGTGGGCTATGCGCTTGCGCCATCGTGCCGACCATCCCAGTCGCAGCGGTCCCCATATCTTGGCGTCTACACCGAACACCGCTTCCAGCCAGTGGCAGTTGGCCTTGATGTCCTTGCCTCCGTATTCCACTTCGTCGCCCCATACAGGGTCTTTTATCACGTCCGAGCTTACGTCAAACTTATAGTCGGTCATGGCGTAGCGTGCGCCTACATATATGCGGTAGTCGTCGTGCTTGTTGCGTGCTATGTTGAAGTCCATACCCACACGTGCATACGGGGCTGAAGTCTTGTATTTCAGTCCGGTGGTTATTTCGTCGGCATCGGCAGTGCCGTAGCCTATTTCCACTACGGGGAAGTACTTGTCCTTCAGATTGACACGCAGCTGTGCTTCATACTGTCCGTGACTGCCCAGTGCCATTTCTGCCAGTCCGATCATGTCTGCCGACACGGCAACGCCTCGCAGAAATGGTATTGAGTCGGCCTTGACAGTCGTGTTGGCCTTACCTTTCGCTGCTTGCTTCTTCTTGGCAGTTGCCGTAGTGGCGAGCAAGAGCAGCATACTAATTATCGCTGTTCTTGATATAAATGAGTAGATGCGCCTTTGGGTCATTGTATGTAACCTTATTGTTGTTTATCTTGATGTCTTCGATGGCATGCTGTGTGAATCTTACGCCTTCGATGGTGTGGAACACTGCCGGGGCGCAGTCTATCGATTCGAAGTGCTGCTCGTTCTGCTTGCTTATCCATACTGTGTCCACTGTCTTCAGCCGGGTGTCTTTCTGTACGAGTGTCAGGAAGTACACGTCCTCGGTGCGTGAGTAGCTCATAGGTATGGTCAGACTGTCCAGTCCGGTCTGTCGGTTGATGAGCACCGTGTCCTCGTCGGGGTTGTCGGGGGTGCGTTCGGCTGCTATGGTCAGCGTGTCCTCAAGCACCGCCTTGTTGCCCGTCAGCTTCATCGACATATAGGTGCGGTTGTTAAGCGGACAGTCAATCGACGAGCATGCCACCGACATTGCCACAGCCATGACAGCGATTGTTTTTGTTATCTTGTTTTGCATTGTCTTCTTTTGTTTCTATCGCCATAGGTTGGCGGTTATTCCTCGCATTTCAGCGTCTTCTCTATCTGATAGTCGTTGCGGTTTTGCGATGAGCGGCTCACGAGGTCGCCGATGAATCCCGCCAGAAACATCTGTGTGCCTATCATCATCATCGTGAGGGCTATGAAGAAGTAGGGCGAGTCGGTGATGAGTCGCTGCGGAATTCCGTTAGACAGACACCACAACTTGTCAACGCCCAGAGCCACTACTGCCAGAAATCCGATGAAGAACATCAGCGTGCCCAAGAATCCGAACACGTGCATAGGCTTGCGTCCGAAGCTCGAAAGGAACCACAGTGTGATGAGGTCGAGATAGCCGTTGAAGAAACGGTTCCATCCCATAAACTTCGACTTGCCAAACTTGCGTGCCTGATGGTGTACGGGCTTCTCGCCAATCTTGTCGAATCCGGCGTTCTTTGCCAGATAGGGTATATAGCGGTGCATCTCGCCGTACACTTCGATATTCTTCACCACCTCTTTGCGGTAAGCCTTGAGTCCGCAGTTGAAGTCGTGCAGGTTGTGAATGCCGCTCACCTTGCGTGCCGTTGCGTTGAATAGCTTTGTGGGGATGGTCTTCGATAGCGGGTCGCCCTGCTTGCGGTTCTGCTTATATCCCGACACGAGGTCGTAGCCTTCGTCCATAATCATGTGGTACAGTCCCGGAATCTCGTCGGGCGAGTCCTGCAGGTCGGCGTCCATAGTAATCACCACGTCGCCCTGGGCAGCCTTGAATCCGCAGTACAGAGCCGGACTCTTGCCGTAGTTGCGGCGGAACTTGATGCCCTTCACCTCCTCGTGGTCGCGTGCCAGTTGCTCTATGACGTCCCACGAGTGGTCGGTAGAGCCGTCGTTGACGAATATCACCTCGTAGGTGAAATTGTTGCTGTTCATCACGCGTTCAATCCACGCATAGAGTTCGGGGAGCGATTCGTCCTCGTTGTATAGAGGTATTACGACTGTTATATCCATATTGTATTCTTGTTAATTCGTTTCTTTTATTCTGTATCTTGTTGTTTCTATTTTCTGCGACACACCAGTGCTATCGGCAGGCTTGCCAGTACTCCCAGGAAGAAGTTCTGCATCATGAATATGAATGCCCACTGTATTGGTGTCAGCTGTGCCAGCATGTCGATGTTCTGCTTCAGTTCGGCGCGGCTGATTCCGTTCTGCTCGTACACCGGTGCCATTGTCTTCATCGTGTCGGTCAGTACGCCGGCAAAGCCGCCATTGTCCATAAATCTGAAGTACAGGAACTGCACCAGTGCAAACGCCAGCGATGCGTAAATGAAGTTGTACAGACTGTATGCATAGGCTCGCCTCATTGATATGTGTCCGCTCAAAACGTTGTTGCGGAATAGGCAAGTGCGCCATCCTATAAAGAAAGGTGTAGCCATTGCAAGGAGATTGCCCACTACTCCTGCTCCGAGCATCATGACGCATACGAAACTGACTGTCCATAGGGCGGTGAGCATAAGTGCATCTACTCGGGCGAAAGCCTTGAGCTGCATGAATTCTTCTATCTTTATCATTAAATAATGTATGGGTTTTATAAAACTGCTGCAAACTTACTACTTTTTTTCCGAATACCTGTCATATAAGCATTTTTTGACATAATGAAGTTCAAAAGAAATGTTAAATACATAAACTTTGTTGCTCGATAATTTGCATTGTCAAAAAAAAACTTTACCTTTGCACTCGCTTTTAAAAAGACGGGTAAGTCTTACACGGCCAGCTCCCTTCGAATCCTCCAGGACGGGAACGTAGCAAAGGTAGTTGGTTGTAGCGGCGCGATGTAAGTAGCTTGCCCACCCGCCTCTTTAGCTCAGTTGGCCAGAGCACGTGATTTGTAATCTCGGGGTCGTTGGTTCGAATCCGACAAGAGGCTCAAAACAGTAAAAGGACAGAACTTCAAATTTGAGGTTCTGTCCTTTTTGCTTTTTATACGGTTTGGAGCTTGCTCCAAAATACAATATTTAGCCGATTTCGGTTGAAATTTCAATTGAAATCTTGTGGACTTTCTTGTAATTTCAGAACGTCGCTTTGTGCGACTTATAAGATAAAGATGTGCTGGAATATTGTCTCGCCGTTGCCGTATGGGTATTTCACACAAAGGACAACGGAGAGCAAGATGGCGAAGATCACCACAATAATGGCGATGCCCCACCGTACGAGCGCTGGCGGTATCTCTCCGATGATGTTGCGCACTTTCTCCGAACGAAGCTCTATTTTGCTGTTAGTATCTTTTGTTTTCATGTCAGTTGCCTAATTCCAATTGGTTTTTTACGAGTTCATAATATGCGCCCTTCTTGGCGATGAGAGTGGCATGGTTGCCCTTCTCCACGATGTGCCCATTATCGATGACAACAATCTGGTCGGCGTTTTTTACTGTGCTTAACCTGTGGGCAACGATGACAACGGTGCGCCCAGTGTAGAACCTGTCGAGATTCTCCACGATCTCACGTTCATTCTTGGCATCAAGGGAGTTCGTCGCCTCGTCGAGGAAGATGAAGTCGGGATCCTTGTATACGGCTCGGGCGATGAGGATGCGCTGCTTCTGCCCCTGGCTCAGTCCCACACCGTCGCGCCCAATCTTTGTATTGTACTTCAGCGGTAGCGACATCACATAGTCGTGGATGCAGGCTATGCGAGCAGCCTTTTCCAACTTGTCAACATCAATTTCTCCATCGCTCACGGCAATATTCTGGGCGATAGACTCAGAGAAGATTACGCCATCCTGCATTACGACGCCGCAATGCCGGCGCCACCATTTCAGGTTGTAGCCGTTGATGTTCCTTCCCACTATGTCTATCGAACCACTTATCACCTTATAATATCCGAGCATCAGCTTGATTAGCGTCGTCTTCCCACTGCCGCTTGCACCGACTATCGCCGTTACCTTGCCTTCGGGAATGTCGAATGAGATGCTTTCCAACGTTTTCTTCAATGAGTGAGGGTCATACTTGAAGTCGATATTTTCAATTGATATTTCTTTCTTTCCATTGAATGCTGTCAATTGGTTGTCGCGGCTTTCTTCGTTATTTGACTGGTGTATCTCATTGATGCGCTCTAGCGAAATCTTCACGTCTTGCAAGGAGTAGATGAAACTCATCAGTTGTTCCACGGGCGAGTTGAGCTGACCAACGATATATTGTATGGCAAGCATGGCACCGAGCGTTATCTGCCCGTTAATGACCGTTGTGGCGGCAAGCACCGTGATAAGAATATTCTTCAGTTCGTTGATGAAGATAGAGCCTGCCTCTTGCGTCTGTTGCAGTTTCAGCGATTTCATCTGCACATTGAAGAGGTCGGCCTGCGTATCTTCCCATTCCCACCGCCTACGTTGCTCACAGTCCTGCAGCTTGATTTCCTGCATCGAGGTGATGAACTGATAAGTCTTGCTCTGGTTGATGGCTTGCTGCTCAAACAGTTCGTAGTCCAGCACCTTCCGCCGTCCGAGGAAATGAGCAATCCATAGGCCATAAAGGATGCTGCCAAGGAGGAACACAATGAAGATGAGCCTGTTATAGATAAAGAGCACCACACCGAATACCACAAAGCTCAGCATGGTGAACATCACGCTGAGAACCTGGTTGGTCAGGAACGACTGCACACGGGAGTGGTCATTGATGCGCTGCAAAAGGTCACCCATCAGTTTCGTATCGAAGAACGACATAGGCAACTTAAGTAGCTTGATGAAGAAGTCGCTCACAAGCGACAGGTTGATGCGCATAGAGATATGCAGCAACAGCCATCGGCGGATGAAGTCGGTTGCCGTCCGTCCCGTGACGATCATCAGTTCGCCAAGCAGGATCATCCATATCAAGCCGATGTCCTTGTGCTTGATGCCAAGGTCGACGATGCCCTGCGTGAGGAACGGTATGATGAGCTGCAACCCACAGCCCAGCAGAAGACCAAGGAATATTTGGAAGAAATACTTGCGGTACTCCATCACGTACCCCCAGAGGAACCTGAACGATCTTTTCTCCTCTGTCCTGTCATCATGCCTGTTGTAGAAGTCTTGGGTGGGCTCTAGGAACATGGCGATACCCTTTCCTTCTCCGTCAGACTGTGTGCTGATCCAGTGCTGTTCAAATTCTTGCCTGCTATATTTAATCTTACCCTTGCCTGGATCAGCCACGTAAAATTTCTGCCCGTTCTTCGAGGCCCTGTACAATACCACGAAGTGATTTTGGTTCCAGTGTAGAATGCAAGGCATGTTTGCACTTATTAACTCTTCCGCAGAGAGTTCCTTGCTAACCGTCTTGATCCCGAGTTGATTAGCTGTAACATCCATGCCCAATAGTGATACACCTTCATTAGTTGCAGAGCATAATTGGTCAAGATAGTCTAATGGATAGTTTTTCCCATAATAATCGCAAACCATCTGAATGCAGGCTACGCCGCATTGCATGGAGTCATGCTGAATAGATGATAGGATTTTCCTGTTTTTAAAAACATTCATAAGACATCTTTATTTTTTTCTATAATTACTATAGCTTATAGTATATATTTATCATTAGTTCTCTGCCACTGATAAGCAGACTGCTCGTACTGCGCATGAGGTCGCTGTTAAGTGCGTAGGCATAGGTCTTGCGGTTTAAGAGGTTATTGAGGACCAGCGTAATGTCGAAGCGACGGAGTTGGAGCTTTAGGGAGGCATCGGCGAAGAAGATGTCCTTGAAGCGATTGGCTGAGAGCTGGTTGTGGTAGTATTCCGCCAGAGTCTCGAGGCTCAGAAGCCTCACGATGGGGATGTGGACCTTTGCCTCATGCTTCCAACTGTTGATGGTCGAGGACGAGCCGAGGCGCTGCATCTTCATCGTGTTGCGCATCCAGGTCAGATGGTAGTCAACGTCTACCGTGGGAATGAGCGATGTCGTAAGACCCGCGGTGAGGTTTAACGCCCTTGTCTTGAAAGGCATCTGCTCGCCATTCTGAATCATCTCGGCATCCTTCGCATTGTAGAGTACCCGTGCATTGAGTGAGCCTTTGAGAGCGCCGATGCCCTGTGAACCGAAGAGAGTCACGTTCCAGGCATTGTAGGTCGTTCGCTGGGGCTGGAGAGAGACGATGATGTAGTCGCCCTCGTATTCCTGCGACGTGGTGTATGGCGTGGAACCGAAGGTGCGCTTCACGCGTCCGACGAGGTGTGTACCACGGAGCGCATCGCCATAGCGTGCACTGAGACTTACACCCTTGTCACGTGCCACACGATAGTCAGCAAGACCGCAGTGGATGTATTGATAGTCCTGCAACACGATGGTGGGGTAGAACTGATTGGCATCCACGTTGCCGTTTGTGATGTCTGCGGTAGCACCCAGTTGCCACCGTGGTGACGCCTGCCAGCGGATGTGGAGCTCAGGAGAATAGAGCACCCGGGAGTAGGCATCGCCAACGCTGTAGCTATAGTGATTCCACGAGAGCTCGTTGCTGAAAGTAATGTCGAAGTCAGAAATCTTATACTCTACCTCTGGATTGGCATAGATTCTCGAAAAAAAGTAGTGACTGCTGCCCGTCCAAAGTCCTAGACTGTCTAGCAATGTCTGCATGTTGGAGGAGAACGCGTATTTCCCCGCATTGATGCCCGCACGGCCTGAGACGATGAACTTCCCCAGAAGGAAGCTGCCCTTCAGATAGGTATCGGTCTCATAGTAATGCTGATTGACGTCCTGCCTCAAGGCATCGACGTTGAGCCCGTTAGGCCGCACCTGCATGATGTTCTTCGACTCTAGTGTGACGAGGCGGTTGCCCATGCGCCGCATCACCATGAGGTTGTCCTTCAGCGTATACTCCGGCAGTCGGCCATAGAGATCGTGCGGATTCGTACCGCGCTCCGTGAGCCACTGCCGGCTCCAGAGCAGATCACCGGAGAGCTCGTTCTTCAGATATTGTCCACCGCTGTTGTTCTCGTATTTCAGTTTTGCCGTGAGGTGGTCGTCCTTCTCTAGATATTCCTTCTTGTTGTCAATCATGCGATTGCCCGTATTGACGAAGTACTCTGTCGTCCGTTGTGCCGATGCCTCCTCGCGGTCATTGGCGTATGTCACCTGGAGGTTCATCTGTGAGTTGTCCGTGAGGCGCAACAGGGTGTTGAACGTCACGACGTGGGTGCGGTTGAAGAGTGACCGCTGCCCTAGACGGCTCGTCGAGGGTGCAGGCAGCACGATGAGCGGCCGAAGCGTTTCACCCAGCTCCCCTGTCGTCAGCAACGCCTCGCTCTCGCTCAGGATGTCCTTGCCCGTGTTGTTGGTTTTATAGGTGATCATCGTCTGCCAACTGGGCTTCAGACGCATGGCGAAGCTCTCGAAGCGCCACAGTCCACCATGGCTCTTCACACCCGCGCCACCGTCGAAGGTCGCTATCCAGTGCTCCTTGGCGCCCTTCTTCATTCGGATGTTGATGGCGTTGTCGTCAGAGTAGGTGAAGTCGTCTAAGACGCGTATCGGCTGGTGGTGCTTCATCACCTCCACCGTCGCCACATCCTGCTGCGGCAATGACTTCGCCGCCACGCCATACTTACCGCCCATGAGGTCCATGCCCTCAATGTAGAAGTTGCTGATGCTCTTGCCCTCGTAGGAGATCTGTCCGTTGTCTTTGTTCACCTCGAAGCCTGGCACGCGCGACAGCACATCCGCCAATGTACGATCCTCGGGCTTGGAGTAGGTGGAGAGGAGGTATTTGATGGTGTCACCGGAGAGGCGCACGGGCGCTGCCTTCACCATGATTTCCTTCAGCGCTACCGCATTATCCTCTAGTGCGACACGCTGTTCCTTCATGCCCTCCTTCACGGTCAGTTCCTGCTTCTTGAAGCCCATCGCAGTGAACTGTAGCAAGGAACCCGCCTTTGCCGTGATGGTCCAATGGCCGTCGTTACCCGATTGTGCATAGCCCGCCATCTTTTTCGTCGTGGCATCGATGCTCTTGATGATCACTCCGGACAAAGGTTGTCCTGCAGCATCCGTCACGGTGCCACTTACCTTCACCTGTGCCTTCGCAGAGAGCGAGAGCATAGTGAAGATTATTATAAGAAGATATTGCCTCATTTCGCTTGCGGATTAGCGTTGCCGACTTCTATCCAGTCCAGTTCCAGTGGTGGTGTCATTTGTGTGCCTTTGGGATAGGTCTTTGGATCGTTGCTTGCTTTGAGATGTTTCTTGCGGTCAATATTCTCAAATTTCTTATTCCACCAATTATAAAAGGTGACGGGACTAACGTTGGCAGTCTTGACGACTGTGGCAGTGTAGCTGATGAAACTTTCCACCTCAGCGCATAGAATCAATCCAGGCAGTCCTCCAAGTTTCCAAGGGCCTCGCATGATAGGAATGTCCTCAGTGTACCATGCCTTCCACTCTCTGCCGCGGAAAGTAGTTGTGGCTAAGTGGCAATTGAACCCCATGATGAGTCGTGTGCTGTCCTCGCATATTGTCCAATATATGGTTGGCATTGGCTCCACGATACGGTAACCTATTCCCATGACTGATGTATAGGTGCTGACGCTGTCATTTGGGAAATTGGTGTAGAGATAATCCCCACAACCTAGACTATGATGATAATCCACACTTTCCTTGTTGTGGAGCTTCTTCATTCGCTCAAGTTCCTCATTGAGGATTACCATCACAGTCTCAGGATTACTGCCCAGCGAGTCACTGCGCAGCTTGTCGTAGCTGAAGAACTCGCTCACATTCTTGCCAATCCTCAGCGCATAGTTATCAGTATTGTTACCAAAAATGACGTGATAACTTACTTCCATCATTGCTGGTTCTATCGGGACTTGCTTCTGAGCCTTACAGCAAAGGAAGATAAAACCTAATGCAATGGTCAATGCTACTTTTCTATATTTATCTTTCATGATTATATAATAGATACATGTTAGGACTCTATGCCCTAACGTGTACGTTTGTTACTTAGTGCTGATGCTTAGGCTGAAATTAGCAATATTTGTCAAAAAGATCACACCACTCATCCCACTGGGCATCGGTAGCGCCATCTCTCTTATAAGCGTCAGCAAGAGCTTGAACCGCTGCGCATTCGTCCTTCTGTCCACCAAACACGTGCTCCATTTCTGATAATTGTAACTTTCTCATTTGTCTACAATGTATTATTTAATTTTACTTACCTAATGCAGAACGACTTGACTAGTATTTGTCATTCCTATCAAAGAGGTTAGGCTTATCCTCTATATAAAAGCTAATGTCAGAAGAGTAGCTGCTTCCTCTAGACATATAGCAGTCATATGCTTATTGCTATTTTACGTATTGTGCAATAAATTGTATGTCAGATATAGAATACTCTTTTGGCAAAATCCTACCATTAATTAGTATGGTAGGATAATGAGTTATAGGCATCTTTCTTATAAAGTTGAGCATATCGTAATATTTATTAATTGCATCTTCTCTAATTTGTCCTTTTCCATGAATGTCCCATTCCCTAAGCATTTGAAAACAACATTCTTTGTTTGTAAGGTATGCTGATAATAACATAAGTTGAAATCTGTTAATAATTTGGAATTTGTCTTTATGTCCATTCATAGGGAGTATGCCAGCTATGTAAATGCGCCATAGATATTGATCAGGGGCACATCTAAGTATATTCGTCAAATCTTTTACATGCTCTTTACAATAACGACACTGAAGGCTAATAATACTAGTGATGATGACATGTGCATTCTTATTACCAAATTCAATGGCATTTGCAGTTGCTTCTCCATTTCGAAAAGGGAGAAATAAATTATTTACAACTAAAGGATTGCGTTTGATTTTAAGTAACGAAATAGCATTGCTCAGTTTTTCTTTTTCAATGTTAACCAGTGAATAAATGCTATAGCAATAAGAAACAGATGCAATCAAAGCAATACTGATCTTTTGTAATAGGTGAGCATAATTATCTTTTACATGGTTTAGGTCCAAGCAGAATATTGCTGTTGTTACGATAGTTACAGAAATACAATACAAGCAATATTTCCTGATCTTTATTATCTGATAGCATGTTAAGACGAACGTTATTATTAGAGCAGCCGCATAGAGACATTCAAACCAAAGATTGTTGTTGATGCCAGTCATGAGACATATAGCATCAAACAAGAAGAAAGTCATTCCTACTAATGGTAGATTAAATAGTAGCCCATTCGAACTATAATTAATTACAGCATTGCAATCTATTTTACCACCTATTTTGCAAAACGGTAAATTCTGATATATAGAGTTGTGTTGTCGCATTAATAAATACGACAACAATAATCCTAATATGTCGAGGAATGTATGAATAGCACTAATAATTCCGATATAAAATATCGTATATAAAAGGGTTAGTGCTATGAGTATGCCGTGGCAATAAGGAAGATAATTAACTTGATGGCTCCTTCTGAAGATTAAACCATTTTTGCCCTTGGCGACTAATATTATTCCATCCCAATCTTTATTGAATCTTTGGATGGAGATTTCCCTTAGTTCTCCATCATATAGTACAACATTATTTTTACGAATTTCTTTAAAAATGAAAAATCTTTCTGTCTTATCATTCAAATGAACTAAAGCACCTTTTAAAGTTTTGAGGTGATCCAGATCTGTCAAGAAGGCTTCACCGCAAACTCCAAATATTGATAGTGATTGACTTATTGAAGCCAAGCTTGGGAAATTTGGAGATGAGTAGAGAGCTATACAAACATCTTCTCTGTAAGCATGAATTCCTTGCTGCTTTAGCATGTAGTACAATATGTCTACTATATACTTATTGTCCATTTTTGATATTGATAATGAAAAATACTACGAAATGGGGAATGCATTTTATATTTCAAAATTTCCAATGTAGATAGCACTTCCTAAAATAATATATAAAGTGTAATCACCATCTGATAAGTAATCGATATTCATGGTTATTGTATCTGAGCCTGGCGAAGTTGTTGTTAAGGATGCTACAGGCATGTTTCCATTATTATATATAATGACCTGAATACTACCAACATACTGGAATACATATAAGGTTAGAATTCCATATTCGTAATCTGCCGTCAATTTTGTAGCTGACGGCATACGAGCACCACCTTGATGAGTAGTTCCCGCTTTCTTTACATCTATGTTTGTCGCATAGCCTGGAAGCAAGATCAGGCTTAATAGAATTGTAATCAAAATCTGTTTCATGACGCTATTGTTTTAATTCTGGTGCAAATTTACGCTATTTTCTATGACCTAAAATCCAAAGTGTGTCTATTTCTTACTATTTTCTAATTTTGCATAATAAGCTGAATATTAGATATTTGCATTATACCTCCCCTAATGACAAGTCTATTTTTGCCTATTGACAACCTCAAAATGCTTCGATAAAGTCTCTTAGGGTGCAATCTTTCCCTTCAATTCCAACCTTCGATTTAAAGACATATAACTTCTGGCGGACAGACTTCTCGCTGATACCATAGATGGATGACAGAGCTTTCGTCGGAATTTTGAGACGCACGAGAATAAGAAAGCGTTTTTCGGAGTCGCTGAGTTGTGGGAACTTCTCCATGAGCCTTGGGACGAAGTCGCCTTCTACCTTCTCCACAAACAGATTGATTTCTTCCCAGTCCGGATCTGTCAGAGAGATATTCTCTCCTTGATTATTCTTGATCTCTTCTATCTTCTGTGCCGTATTCACTTTCTGTAGGATGAAGTCACGCATCATGGAAATTTGCACTTCCTTGTGTCTAAGCATCTCCTTGTGGAGCTGCTCTTTCATTTCGTGGTCCTTCTTCTCTACCTCCATTTTCATCTTTGCCTTTGCACGATACTGACGATAGGAGAGAACGAGCATCAGGATGATGATGAGCGCTGCTATTGTGATGCAGATTACGAGTTGTTTCATCGTCTTAGCTCGACATTCCATCACGCCTTTCTCGAATTTACTTTGAACGTAAGCACTGTAATAGTTGTCTTTCTTGGTTGCTTCGTCTGCATACATCTTCTCAATATAATGATAGGATGAATCAGCATATTGACAAGCGTCTGAGAACTTGCCTGATTTAATGGCCGCAATGTGATGTAGATAATTAAAGATATATAAAGTTGTAGGATCTGATGACTTTATATTTCTAAGGATCTTGGCACTTGAGGCCAGTGAGTCTACATTGAGATACGCCCATGCCAAATTCAATAGTTTTGTATCATCAGGAACATCACTTAACGAATATGCTCTTTTTGAGTAGTCAAGTTCTTCACGGAATCTTTTCATCCCATTCAGAATGTTTGCCATATCTTGACAAGCATCTGAGAGAGCAACTTTGTCTCCTACTGCGTTTGCTATATTGATAGCCTCTTGACAAACATGCTCCGCTGCTTTCAAGCTGTCGCTTTGCAATAAGGCATCACTTAATCCTAATTTGAAGTAGGCTGCATTAACTTTAGGTGCATCCGGAATTGTGGCATATACTGCAATAGCCTTTTTAATCAAAGGAATGGCTTTCTGCGGCTCTGTGCCCGAAAGTAACTTCGACCATTTCTCCAAGGCGAGGCATAATGTATATTTATCACTATCTTTTTCGGCGCCATTAGCCGACTTGTCAAAGCAATCGATGGCCTTTTCTGTCCAAAGGTTGAGCATGTAGTACTTGCCCATATAGTATTGGCACTTGGCGTACAAAGAGTCATCCGGTCGCTCATCATAGTAGGAGAATGCCAGTCCGATGAGCGAATCGTTGCCTACATCCAGTCCGCTTTTGTCTTGAGCAATGGTGTAGACAAGCGCGTATCTTGCCTCTTCTGACTTGGACAATTGTTGTCGGTCAACCCCATTGAGGATGGTCAATGCACTATCTGGCTCCTCGGCAACGATCCGATAGGCATGGTCGATGTTCGCGTTATCATTATTACTGCAACTTACGATTAGGAGCAATAACACGATGAGGCAATATGGCATTCTGAGTTTCATGTGTGTAAACTTTTTTTGCAAATTTACGAAAACTATTGTTATGCCAACTGCCCATCGTGTCTATTTAACATTTACTATGCATTTCGCAATTCACTGAACCACAAGAAGATAAATATTCCTTATCGAATTGCGTGTCTATTTTTTAGCAAAATCATTAGCTACAGAGCGAATGTAGGTAAGCGTATCCGCGATGTAGCCTTGTCCATATTTTTTATCTCTTTACCTTTGCTGTGTGAATAAAAAATCTAATATGATAGCAGCAAAACGATATGAAAGCGTATGGAATGCGTTTTTGAAAGAGTTACCACGTAATCCAACTATCACTTTATCCTCTGTTCAAAAGAAATGGCATACTAATCGCAAAGGAATGCGACGTTGGATGAATAACAACGGACTATCTGTAAAAGAAGCAAAGAAGCGTATACGTGGGTGTAATCAATAAATGGAGGGTCTGCCATGTTTGGACTGAATGACGGAATGCGCTATTATGTATGCCAGCGCAATGTTAGAATGAATCTGGGGATAAACGGTCTCTATAAGTTAGTGTCACAGGAGATGGATCTGCCACCACTAAGCGGAGCGGTATTCATCTTTTTCAGCAAGATCCCGAAGAAAACTCAATTTTCTTCGGGTCACATGCCGGTGCCAAACGGGCAGCCATGTTCTATTCGCTGGCATGCTCATGCAGACTGCAAGGTATTAACTTCTTTGAATATATATCCGATGTCATCAACAAAGTAGCAGTGCTACCACCAAGAACACCATTAAGTAAGTACCGGGAATTGCTGCCGGACAAATGGAAACAAAAAAATATCGCTCAAGGATAAAAACTTGAGCGATATTTTTTTGACGTGTATATACTAGCATCGCGGATACGCTTACATCCCAAAATACAATATTTGCATTTCTAACCGCTCAAAACTATGAGTTGAGCGCATAAGAAAATCTTTGGCTCGAAATTCGTGAGTTTTGAGCCTTTGTCGTTATCTTGCTTACATTCAATGCGTTATGTGGATATAGGCCGAGACCCTTGAACTTTTATTACGTAAAAAACATCACTTTTTAAAAAAAATGTAGTCCTTTTGCACTCCAACTGTACTCCATTTGCCTTCCAACTGTACTCCATTTGCTCTTCAAATGTAGTCCTTTTGCAATGCAAGGAAGCCTCGAATGGAGATTAGGGTGGTGTTTGTCACTGCAAAAACAGTTAAAAACGACCACGGAAATCTCTAGATTCAAATTTTTATTTGTAACACTTTTTTACTGTCTGTACGATATTTGCATAGTAAGAGCTAAGGTACGGTTGTTGTTTTTTTTAGAAGTTCACGCCAAAATTGAACATGACTGCTCCGTTGCGCGAGCGGTCGAATGTGTCGTGGCAGATGTTGGCAAGGCCGATGTCGTAGGTCAGGTCGGCGTAGAACATGTCGTAGCTGATGCCGCAACCTATGCGCAGACCACCGTCAAGACGGCGGAAGTTGTGGCTGTCGAACGAGCTTTCAGCCTCGCGCTCGGCAAAGTTCTTGATCTTGCCGCCTACGCCCACAGCAAAGTATCCGCCCATGAAGGGCTGCAACGAGAAGTGGTCGTCCACCTCGTATTTGTATTTGATGACAGCAGGAATCTCAAGATAGTTGAGGTCGTAGGTCATTTTCTTGCCATTTGCTAAATCCTTCTTTCCACCTTTTTCTATATACGACAGTCCCGTTTCAAGATAGAGTGGGGCTGTGTCGGTGAGCGGAATGCCAGCCACAACGCCAACGTTGAGTCCCGTCTGCCAGTTGCCGCCGTCGAGACGTTCGTCGTCTGAGTTGACGTAAGAGAACGACGGACCGATGCGCAGTCCGTAGTAGGGCACTCCGTAGCCGTGGTGGTTGTAGCCGTAGTCGAGACGTCCTGTATGCTTGTTGTAGTATCTGCTGTCGCGATAGTGCTGTGCCGATGCCGGCATGAGAGCCAGCAAGAGAGCTGTCATGATAAATGCTAATCTTTTCATGTTATTTATATTTTAATCGTTTTATATGTCTGTTTCTTGTGAAAACATTGTTTTTACGATTGCAAAGATATAAAATAGATAGTAAGCAGCGTGAGTGGAAATCCCTAAATGATGTGGGGGAAACCCTATAAAGTTATTCTTTATGGTTCACTTCAAATATCTAATGAACTTCTTTTTTTACTGTACGGTTTGGTCGTTTTCTGCTTTTTGTGTAATTTTGTTCAGATAAATTAAAAGCTTTAGATTATGAAAAAGATAGAAGTATCGGAGTTGACCGACAATGTGTTTACAACAATCGGCAAGGAGTGGATGCTCGTTACAGCGGGCACTAAGGACAAGTACAACATGATGACTGCATCGTGGGGATGCTTGGGATGGTTGTGGAATAAGCCCGTAGCCGTGATGTTCGTGCGTCCTGAACGCTACACACATGAGCTGATAGAGCAGGGCGACAATGTGAGCCTGGTGTTCCTCGGCAACAGCGAGGAGGCACGCAAGGCATACGCCTTCTGCGGATCGAAGTCGGGACGCGACCACGACAAGGCTGCTGAGTGCGGACTGACACCCGTAGCCACACCCGACGGACACATGACATTCGGCGAGGCACGACTCACACTTGAGTGCCGCAAGCTGTACAAGACACAGATTCGCCCCGAGGAGATGATAGACAAGAGCATTGAGCAGTGGTACGGCGCCAAGGGCGGATTGCATGACGTATACGTAATGGAGATAACTGCTGCTTATGAAGGTGAATAAATATAAGGTGCTCGCCACATTGGTGCGCTCGTTCTTCGACGCTTTCTCGTCGGGCATTATCGATAGCACGGTAGGCGACAAGGCCGACACACCAGCCGACCGCCATACGCCCAAGGCGGTGAAGCAGATGATGCTCGACCATTACGAGCACATTGCGCCCGTATTCATGGACACCATGTTCTTTCCGCTTGCGGCTATGAACTATGAGTATGCCGACATTGAGCGCGTGGTGCGCGAGGCACAGCAACGTGGCGACGACATGATGGCGCTGGTGCGAACGGCATGTGGTACGGATGACATGTACGAGGGTATGGTGACCGAATATAAGCGCAACTTCGGCAATCTGCTGTCGGGACGCATGGCTTCGAATGCCGACCACCTTGAAGCCTACACCCGTGGCAATGATGCTGAGGCTGTGCTGGCTACCGAGCGTGCCGTGGAACTGACAGTGCGCGTGGTGATGTTTGCTTATGCACGTGGATTGCGACAGAATGCCAAGGGCAAGGTGCAGCTACGCCAGGCAACGCTGTTCCGACTCATGCTCGATGCCATGAACGTGCTGCTCAACGACGAGGCGGTGAGCGTGGACGATGCTGACGCTTCCGATTTGGGCTCGCTTTTCCTGAAGGTGTGCCACACACAGCAGATGTTCACCACCATGACCGACGAGATGGACCGCACCTACGACGAACTGGTGCGCCGCGAGGGAGTGGAGGAATAGACTATAAAAATACGAGGCACTGCATTACTAAAGTGTGTAAAAATTGTATGTGTCTCGTTTTTTTTCTATAATTTTGTACAATCTAACATCTCAAGACAACAATTCTAAATATTAATAAAAACCGAAATTACCGAATGGAACCTAACAAGACCAATGGTCGTAGCCCCATTTCATGGGTGCCTACGCTCTATTTTGCCATGGGTATGCCCTTTGTGGTGCTCAATATGGTGTGTGTGCTTATGTTCAAGGGTCTTGACGTGAGCGACGCCCAGATTGCCCTTTGGACCTCAATAATCATGTTCCCCTGGACACTGAAACCCCTCTGGAGTCCGCTTCTCGAAATGTACAAGACCAAGAAATTCTTTGTCATCGTGACTCAGATAGCCACTGGCTGCATCTTCGGACTTGTGGCGCTGGCTCTGCATCTGCCCGACTTCTTCGCTGTTTGTATTGCTTTGCTTGCTGTGATAGCGCTGAGCGGTGCTACTCACGACGTGGCTGCCGACGGTGTGTATATGGCTACGCTGTCTAACGAGGATCAGGCTCGTTACATCGGATGGCAGGGTGCCTTCTATAATATTGCAAAGATTGCTGCCACCGGCGGACTCGTTATGCTCGCAGGTGTGCTCATCAAGCACTTTACGGGCGATGTCAGCACTCTTGATGCAGCAGCAGCTGCTGTAGCCAAGCGTCAGGGAACTGTGATGGCATGGACCGTCATCATGGCAGTAATCGGCTTGATTATGGTGCTGTTGGGATTGTACAACGCTAAGTTTGTGCCTGCCGACCATCGCGATGCTACGGCTGAGCGCCCAGGATTCAAGGAGACAATGGTGGAGCTGGGCAACGTGTTTGTTGACCTCTTCCGCAAGCGCCACATTATATATTATATATTCTTCATCATTCTATATCGCTTTGCTGAGGGATTTGTAATGAAGATTGTGCCGCTCTTCCTTAAGGCCGACCGTGCCAATCAGGGTCTGGGACTGTCGGAGGAGGAAATCGGATTGTGCTACGGTACGTTCGGTGCTGCTGCCTTTGTCATCGGCAGTATCCTTGCCGGTTATTATGTGGCTCATCGCGGACTGCAGAAGTCGCTGTTCTCGTTGTGCTGTGTGTTCAACCTTCCGTTTGTGGCATACACTCTGCTTGCCATCTACCAGCCCGAAAGTCTCTGGCTCATCGGTGGCGGTATCGTATTGGAGTACTTCGGCTATGGTTTCGGCTTCGTAGGTCTGACTCTGTTCATGATGCAGCAGATTGCTCCGGGCAAACACCAGATGGCTCACTACGCCTTCGCTTCGGGCATCATGAATCTTGGCGTTATGTTGCCGGGTATGCTCAGCGGATACGTAAGCGACTGGTTGGGCTATCGCGACTTCTTCATCTTCGTGCTTGTTTGCACCATCCCGGCATTCCTCATCACATGGTTTGTGCCGTTCACATATCCGGATAAGAAGAAATAAGACAAAAAGCACAACAAGCCAGCCCCACAAAGCCCCACCCCCAGCCCCTCCCCCGTAGGGAGGGGAGTGGTATGTTGATTACGCTTAAAAATAAGCATTAATAATTGAACAATGATAATTAAAAATTAATCGTTAAAACATTAAATATTAAAACAATGAGCAAACTTATCATTTCTGGCAATCCTCTGCCCAACATGCCTTGGGAAGAGCGTCCTGAAGGTCAGCGCACTCCGCTGTGGCGCTGCTCGAAGAACCCGATTATTCCGCGCGACTTGCTGCCTACCAGCAACAGTATATTTAATAGTGCCGTAGTTCCTTTCGGTGAAGGCTTTGCAGGTGTGTTCCGTTGCGACGATACCAACCGCCGTATGGTGCTGCACGTTGGTTTCTCAAAGGACGGTGTAAACTGGAACATCAATGAGGAGCCGCTGCGCTTCGAGTGCGACAATAAGGAGATTGGCGAATGGGTATACGGCTACGACCCTCGCGTTTGCTTCATCGAGGACCGCTACTATGTGACATGGTGCAACGGTTATCACGGACCTACAATCGGTGTGGCTTGGACTAAGGACTTCAAGACATTCCACCAGCTTGAGAACGCATTCCTGCCTTACAACCGCAACGGCGTACTCTTCCCAGAGAAAATCAACGGTCGCTTCGCTATGCTGTCACGTCCGAGCGATACAGGCCATACACCGTTCGGTGACATCTTCTACAGCGAGTCGCCCGACATGGAGTTCTGGGGACATCATCGCCACGTAATGGCTCCTGCTGCATTCGAGTTGTCAGCATGGCAGTGCATGAAGATTGGTGCAGGTCCGGTGCCAGTTAAGACATCAGAGGGTTGGTTGTTGTTCTATCATGGCGTGCTCCGCTCTTGCAACGGCTACGTTTACGCATTCGGTTCGGCTCTGCTCGACCTCGAGCAGCCCTGGAAGGCTACACACCGTTCGGGTCCGTACCTCATCTCTCCGCAGACTCCGTACGAGTGTATGGGCGACGTGCCTAACGTTTGCTTCCCCTGCGCCGAAGTACACGACCCGGAGACAGGTCGCATAGCTGTATACTATGGCTGCGCCGACACCGTTACAGGTCTCGCCTTCGGATACATTCCCGAAATCGTAGAGTGGACAAAGAAGAACAGCATCATCTAATTGATACAAACACTTAGTAGGAGGCTACGGCGAAGATGCCATAGCCTCCTGTTTTTGCAACTATATTTTTAAATTCTTAATTCCGCAGTCCTAATTTGACATTCAGAGTTGCTGAATATTGTTTTCTGCAAAGAAACTTTGATGTAAATGTATATTTTTTCATCAAATATCATTAACTTTGCAACACAAATCTTTTATAAAACACATCTGAAATTTTATGGGAGGCATATTCGGCACCATTTCCAAGAAAAGCTGTGTGACAGACGTTTTCTATGGAACTGACTACAATTCACATCTCGGAACGCGACGTGGCGGTTTGGCGATGTACAGTAAGGAGAAGGGATTCGTCCGCTCCATCCACAATCTGGAGAACTCGTATTTCCGCTCCAAGTTTGAACCGACGCTCGACCGATTCGAGGGTAGTACTGCGGGTATAGGTGTTATCAGCGACACCGACGCGCAACCACTTGTGATAAACTCGCATCTCGGACGATTTGCAATCTGCACTGTGGCAAAGATTGTAAATATCGAGGAGCTGACCAAGCAACTGCTTGAGAAGAACATGCACTTTGCCGAATTGTCGCAAAGCGCTACCAACCCAACCGAACTTATAGCCTTGCTGCTTATTCAAGGCAAAACGTTCAAGGAAGGTATAGAGAACGTATACCATAACATCAAGGGCTCTTGCACCATGATGATTCTAACTGAAGATTCGCTTATCTGCGCCCGCGACGCTTGGGGACGCACACCTTTAATAATAGGTAAGAAGGAGGGAGCTTATGCCGCTTCGAGTGAGTCGACTTCTTTCCCGAATCTTGATTACGAAACAGTTTATAATATCGCCCCGGGTGAGATTATTGAGCTTAAGGCCGATAGCATGACACAGATACGCAAGCCTAACAAGAAGATGCAGGTTTGCTCGTTCCTGTGGGTTTACTATGGCTTCCCGACTTCTACTTACGAGGGCAAGAACGTAGAGGAGGCTCGTTTCAGCAACGGTTTCAATCTGGCTAAGACCGACGACGTTGAGGTGGACTGCTGCTCGGGTATTCCCGATTCGGGCACAGGTATGGCTATGGGATATGCAGCCGGCAAGGGCGTGCCTTATCAGCGCTGCATTGCCAAGTATACTCCTACATGGCCGCGCTCGTTCACACCGTCAAACCAGGCCATGCGTTCGCTCGTGGCAAAGATGAAGCTCATACCCAACAAGGCTATGATCAATGGCAAGCGCGTGCTGTTCTGCGACGACTCTATCGTACGTGGCACACAGTTGCGCGACAATGTGAAGGGACTGTTCGATGCCGGACTCAAGGAGTTCCACATGCGTATAGCCTGTCCGCCGCTGGTATACGGTTGTCCGTTCATCAACTTCACTTCTGCCAAGAGCGACATGGAGCTTATCACACGCCGCATCATCGAGAAGTTTGAGGGCGATGCCAATAAAGATCTTGACAAATATGCCACTACTGACTCGCCGCAGTACACCAAGATGGTGGACGAAATCCGCCGCGAGTTAGGACTGACCACGCTCAAGTTCAACACCATCGAGCAGCTCATCAAGGCCATCGGTCTGCCTAAGTGTCAGGTTTGTACACACTGTTTCGACGGCTCAAGCAAGTATACGCTTGAGGAGCAGGCTGACGAATAATAAGAAAAAGGAGAATAAGTATAAAAAATGATTGTAACGGGTCACATTATTGTGGCCCGTTGCCGTATCAATAAACTGTAATACATAATGAAGAAAAAGGAATTCTGCTATATATTAATTGTAGCAGTAATGGGCGTGTCGCTCTTGTTGGGATTTGCCGTTGAGGTGTTTGGCGTAGATTTGGAGCCGGCTGCTTGGGTGGCAGGCTGGGTGTCGTCGCCCGTTGCTCTGGCTATAGGTTTTGTGTTTGCAATGCTGTTTGGCAAGGCGTTTCCCGATTTCAACAAGACCATGTCGAAGAAGCTATTGCAATACTCTGTCATCGGACTCGGATTCGGCATGAATGTCGACAAGGCGCTGGCATCGGGCAGCGAGGGAATGCTGTTCACCATTGTCAGTGTGTTCGGTACTCTTGCCTTGGGATGGTTGTTCGGTCGTAAACTGCTGGGTGTCGACTCGCAGACCAGCTATCTGCTTTCGTCGGGAACAGCCATTTGCGGCGGTTCGGCTATAGCCGCTGTCGGTCCGATTATAAAGGCACGTGCCGAGAGCATGTCGGTGGCTTTGGGTGTTGTGTTCATCCTTAATGCCATTGCTCTGTTTGTGTTCCCCGTCATCGGCGACGCATTGTCAATGACCATGAAGCAGTTTGGCATGTGGGCTGCCATTGCCATACACGACACCTCGTCGGTAGTAGGTGCTGGAGCTGCTTACGACCAGATGCATCCCGAATTGGTGGCATCGCAGGGCGTAAGTGCATTGGAAGTGGCTACAACTATCAAGCTCACACGAGCCCTCTGGATTGTAGTACTTGCCCTTGTCACACCGTTCTTCTTCCGCAAGTCGCTTGCAAATACAGCTGATGGACAGTCGAAACCGTGGTATAGCAGTGTGCCAAGATTTATCGTCTGGTTTATTGTGGCAATACTGTTCAATACCTATATTCTCAGTAATGCCTCTATCTTGGGTGACAATGCAGCTGCGATGGGTGCACAGTTCAGCGGAGCCGTAAACAAATTGGCAAAGCATCTCATCACTCTCTCACTGTTCTTCATAGGAGCTTCGCTCACTCGAGAGACATTGCGCAGCGTAGGCTTGCGTCCTCTCGTTCAGGGAGTTCTGCTTTGGGCGAGCATAAGCTGTATCAGTCTGGCGTATATATTCTGGGTGGAATAATACGGTAATATTATTGATGTAAATCAAAATCGTACAAGTAAACGTGCTCGTTTATGTGTTTTCGGGGGGGGTAAGATTAATATTGTCACGATTTTGTATAGGAAGATTTGTTTTTTTTGCGTAATTTTGTGCCGTATTAATAAATATCTCGGTAAGTGAATTTATTTTCACTACCGAGATGGAAGTGTATTATTGTCAATGTTTTATAGATTCTATTTAATTGGAGTTTGTTGTTGGTAGAGAAATTATGAGAATTTTTTCTAGATTATCCAATTGGTATTTCTCAAAGGGAGCATTGCCATATTGGGGAGTGTTGTTTTTGGATTGTTTAATCGCATTGTTTTCAGGTTATGTAGGTAGTTATCTTGAACACGGCGGATTAGAGTTTGCTCAACATTTTTGGCAACTTACGGCAGGCAATATTGTTTGTATGCTATTGTTTGCTGTAGCGTTCCGCATGTTCCATACATATTCCGGAATATTGCGCTTTTCGTCGCTCGTAGACCTTGAGCGTGTGGGCTTGGCATCATTTGTAGGATGTACTATTTCGTATCTGCTTGGGCTTGCTGTCAATTCTTTGGGCATTGACGGTATCATAATGCACTCGCTGTTTGGCTGCGTAGTGATGTTTGTATGCGCTTCGATGCTTCTGTGGGTGGAGCGTATGTTTGTACGTGCCTTGTTTGATATATTCAAGGTTGACAAGGCATTACCGGTTGCAATATACGGAACGATGGAGGGCGGTGTGAGCCTTGCCAACAGTATATTGACGACTAAAGAGAAGAAGTATGTGCTTCAGGCATTCATCAGCGATGGCTATGATATGCGTAAGGCTTATATACTCGGCAAGAAGGTATTCATAAACAAGAAGGGCATTGCTGAGCTGATGAGAAATCAGCATGTCAAGGTGCTGCTCGTGTCGCCTCTGAAGTCGGAGGCTTTCCGCGAAAACCAGGCCATGATTGATGAGTTTGTACAGGCTGGCATCAAGATTATGATGATGCCTACAGCTGAAGAGTGGGACGGCAAATCCGACTTGACATACAATCATCTGCATGAGATAGAAATCGAAGACTTGCTGCCTCGTGACAAGATTGAGGTGGATATGAATGCCATTGGCGCTATGCTTAGGGGCAAGCGCGTGCTCATAACCGGTGCTGCTGGTTCTATCGGTTCGGAAATGGTGCGTCAGGTGGCTGTATACAAGCCTGCCGAACTCACCCTTATCGACCAGGCTGAGACTCCTATGCACTCTGTACGCTTGACAATGGCTCGTCAGTTTGCTGATGTCAAGAACGAAACTATAGTCGGAAGCATCACCGACAAGGCTTTCATGGAGAAGATATTCGAAGACCATCGTCCGGAATACGTATTCCATGCTGCTGCTTACAAGCATGTGCCAATGATGGAGGACAATCCTGCAATGGCTGTGCGCAACAACGTGAACGGTACACGTGTCATTGCCGACCTTGCTGTGAAGTATGGCACAAAGAAGTTTGTGATGATTTCTACCGATAAGGCTGTAAATCCAACAAACGTAATGGGATGCTCAAAGCGTATCTGCGAGATTTACTGCCAGTCGCTCAATCAGGCCATCGTTGATGGTAGAGTGAAGGGTGTTACGCAGTTTGTTACCACACGTTTCGGCAATGTGCTCGGTTCGAACGGCTCTGTAATTCCTATTTTCAAGGAACTCATACGCAAGGGTGGACCGTTGACAGTGACTCATCCGGACATCATACGCTACTTTATGCTTATTCCTGAGGCTTGTAAGCTGGTGCTTGAGGCTGGAACTATGGGCAAGGGCGGCGAGATATTCGTATTCGATATGGGAAAGCCGGTGAAGATTGTCGATTTGGCACGACGCATGATTTCGCTCTCTGGAGCCAAGAATATTGAGATTAAGTTCACTGGCCTTCGCGACGGCGAAAAGCTCTACGAGGAGCTGCTGTCGACAAAGGAGAACACCATACCTACACACAATCCTAAGATTATGGTGGCAAAGGTACGCGAGTACGACTACGATGAGGCTAAGAAGAACGAAGACGAATTGCTACAGATTTCATACACCCACGATGATATGGCTATTGTGAAGAAGATGAAGGAGATTGTTCCTGAGTTTAAATCGCAGGTCAGCAAGTATCAGGTGCTTGATAAATAAAATAAAAAAATCCCCTCCCCAACATTTCTGTTAGGGAGGGGATTTTTATTGCTTTTTATTTTCTTTTCATTCCCTTGTATATCAGGAATGCTACTACAATCGCTGCAAGTCCAAGCAGTACGTATCCTATTTCGTGGCTGTATTTCACAGCCTGTAGATAAACATCATGCGTTGTCTTATAGTTGGTGTACTTGTATATGCCCCAACCTATAAGTGCGAGCACCGTGTTCCAGCATCCGGCACCGAGAGTGGTGTAGAGCAGGAACTTGCCAAGGTGCATGCCCGAGAGTCCGGCAGGAATGCTGATAAGCTGTCGTACGGCAGGTACAAGACGACCGAAGAATGTAGAAGCAGCACCGTGTTCACGGAAGAAGGCTTCCGATTTCTCTACCTTCTCGCGGTCGATGAGACACATATGGCCAATACGGCTGTCGGCAAAGCGATAGACGATAGGACGTCCGAGCCATTTGGCGAGATAATAATTGATGAGTGCACCTAAGTCGGCACCGATAGTAGCGAATACTATTACAAGTATAAAGCTCATTCCGCTGTCGGGGTCCATGGCTTTCCATGCAGCCGGTGGTACGATCACTTCAGACGGGAACGGTACGAACGAACTCTCAATAGCCATAAACAGCGTTACAACCCAATAGTTGAGGTTGTTGAGAATCCACAGGAAAAGTTCGGCAGAATTCATTTTTGTATAGTGTTAATTATTAGTTTTTTTAGTTTCGCAAGCGAAAGTAGTTAAGAAGTTAAGGAGTTTTCGCGCCCTACGGTCGCTAAGGAGTTAAGCCATTAGTTTTTTTTGCTTGATATAGCATTATAAGCATTTGGCTTAACTTCTTAACTCCTTTAACTACTGAATTCTCTGAACTTGCGAAAGTTCAATTAGTTTTATTATTCTTACTACATTATTTATTATGTTCGTCAGCCATCAGTCTCACCTCATAGTCGTAATAATCCTTGGGGTCGAGCGTTTCGGGATAAAATTCGCCCAGCACCTTCTTTGTCTCGGCAGGATTACGCTGACATGCTGTTTTAAGACATTCGAGGTATTCGGCTTTCTTATTGAGCGTCTTGAGGCAGGCTGCAAGATAAGCCATTCCTTCGTCGCCTTGGTTGTTGTGCATGTCGGTGTACGACTTGAACATGCGGTAGGCGATGGCAGGATAGCCACAGTCGTATACAGAGATGGCAATGCGGAAGAATATGTCGTGCGAGAATGATGTAGACTGCAGGGCACTGAGGAAACTGCGTATCGCTTCCTTTACATGACCATTCTCCAGCTGTATATGTCCTTTCACTATCGTTATCTCGTCCTTATTGGCATCGGGTTGCTTCATTGCCTCGTCGACGCAGGCGAGTGCTTCGACGGGTTGGTCGAGCTGTGAATATGTGAACGCGAGACATTGCAGCACTTCGGTAGTGCCGAGATTCTGCTTCTTCAATGCTTGGAGTGCCTCCTTATAGTATTTCAGGGCTTCCTCAGTCTTTCCAATGTTCAACAGACAATTGCCAATGAACATGGTTGCGGCTCCTTCGTCGGGGCATAGCAGGTGGAAACGTTCGTAGAATTTGAGCGCTTCCTTGAAGTTGCCTAATGAGAAGAGGCCGTTGGCCTTGTTCAGTAGGGCTTCCTCGTCGTTGGGATTGATGGCAATGGAATATTCGCTTGACGTTATCGAGTCATTGATGCGGTTGCCCATAAACTGCGTCGAAGCCAGAGAGTTCCAGTAGCGGCCCGAGTAAGGGTCTTCGTCGAGCAACTGTTCAAACAGCTGTTCGCTCTGTTCATAGTCGCCTTTGGCAAAAGCGATGCGCGCCTTTATCTCGCGATAGTCCTGCAAGTCGTCCTCGTCAGACATGGCGAGCCATTCGGCAGAGATGTCAGGCAGTCCGTAGTCGATGAATATGGTAGCCACGTCGAGCACAAAGTCGGGCACATCGTCCTCGTCGATGTTGTCCATAGCGTTGCGCAGGAAGCTGTTTGCCTCCTCTGGTTTGTCTTCGGCTATCATTATTTCGGCCTTCAGATAGAGGCAGTCGATGTCGTACGCGTCGCTGATGAGCGAAGCATAGTAGCGGGCTTTTTCAATGTTCTTCTCGTCGATGAGTGCTATGCGTGCCTTGAAAACAAGTGGCAGCACTGCACCGGGGTGCAGCCGCATAGCATAGTCGAGAACGTATTCTGCCCTTGGTTTGTCTTTTTTGTCGTAGTAGTATTCGGCAATGTCCGACAGTTCGTCGCTCTCGAAGTATTCGTCCTTGCCCATTTGCAGGGAGCTTTCGTAGCGTTGCAGCAGTCGTCCGAATTCTGGACTGTCAAAATATTTCTTGTTGTTGTCCATCTAAACAATGTTTAATGAAAAATGTTTAATGTTTAATGTTATAACAGGTGTGCCCAATTAAACATTAAACATTAAACACTAAACATTAAGAAGTATTATTTATTCTGTTTTGCCCAAGTATCCTTCAGGCCTACAGTCTTGTTGAATACCAGATTGTCGGCAGTAGAATCGAGGTCGGCCATGAAGTATCCGATGCGCTGGAACTGCAGGTATTCGCCCGGTTTGCGCTCGGCTGCGTACTTCTCCACATAGCAGTTGTCGATAGTCTTGAGGCTGTCGGGGTTGAGCAGTTCGTGGAATTCGCGCTCGTCGGCACCCAGGTCAGCCACGGTGAAGAGGCGGTCGTAGATACGAACCTGAGCCTTTTGGCAGTGGTCGGCTGATACCCAGTGCAGAGTTCCCTTCACCTTGCGGTTGGCACCTTCCATGCCGCTCTTGCTTGTCGGGTCGTATTCAGCCTGAATCTCGATGATGTTGCCCTCAGCATCCTTAGTGCATCCGGTACATTTCACGATGTATGCGTTCTTCAGACGAACCTCCTTACCCGGAGTCATACGGAAGAACTTCTTCGGAGCGTTCTCCATGAAGTCGTCGCGCTCAATCCAAAGGTTCTTCGAGAAGGTAATGGTGTGTGTGCCGTCAGCCTCGTTCTCAGGATTGTTGATAGCTTCCATCTCTTCGGTTTCGCCCTCGGGATAGTTGGTGATAACGAGCTTAACCGGGTCGAGCACAGCCGAAACGCGCAGTGAGCGCTTGTTGAGGTCGTCGCGAACGGCAGCCTCAAGCAGAGCCATGTCGTTGAGTGCATCGAACTTGGTATAGCCGATTGAGTCGATAAACTTGCGTATTGACTCAGGCGAGTATCCGCGGCGGCGCATACCCGAAAGTGTCGGCATACGTGGGTCGTCCCATCCTGACACTACTCCCTCGTTGACGAGAGCCAGAAGCTTACGCTTCGACATCATGGTGTAGGTGAGGTTCAGACGATTGAACTCGATCTGACGCGGGCGGAAGTCGTGAATGTTCTCGGTCTCGCCGCGCATCTCCTTCAGGTAGTCGATAAACTTATCGTACAACGGACGGTGAGGTACAAACTCCAGAGTACAGATAGAGTGGGTTACGCCTTCGAAGAAGTCGCTCTGTCCGTGTGCGAAGTCGTACATCGGATAGGCGTTCCACTTGGTTCCGGTACGGTGGTGGGGTGTATGGATGATGCGATAGATGATAGGGTCGCGGAAGTGCATGTTGGGGTTAGCCATATCGAGCTTGGCGCGCAATACCATGCTGCCCTCTATAGCCTCCGGAGTGTTCATCTTGTTGAACAGTTCAAGGTTCTCCTCTACTGGACGGTCGCGATAGGGCGAGTTTGTACCCGGTGTAGTAGGAGTTCCCTTCTGCTCGGCAATCTGCTCTGCAGTCTGCTCGTCGATATATGCGTGTCCGTTCTTGATCATCCAGATGGCAAACTCCCACAGCTTGTCGAAGTAGTCGGAAGCGTAGTATATGTTGCCCCACTTGAATCCGAGCCATGAGATATCGTTAAGAATGTTTTCTACGTATTCGTTGTTCTCTTTGGTAGGATTGGTATCGTCGAAGCGCAGGTTGCACACACCGTTGTACTTCTCAGCCACTCCGAAGTCCATGCAGATGGCCTTGGCGTGTCCGATGTGCAGGTATCCGTTTGGTTCTGGCGGGAAACGTGTCTGTATGCGTCCACCGTTCTTGCCTTCGGCAAGGTCCTGCTCAACGAGCTGCTCAACAAAGCTGAGGCTCTTCTTTTCCTCTATCGGTTTTTCTTCTGTAACTGACATAATATATTGTTTTTTGTTTTATACCTATTAATATTATAGTAGTTTCGGGGTTGTTCTGACGTTGGATTGCAAATGTAGTCCTTTTACCATCCAAAAGGAGTCCTTTTGCGAGCCAAAAGGGGTACATTTGCCGAGCCGTCGTTATAGGTCGGCCAAAACGTCGTTATAATTATGTGCAAAGTTAAGCAAAAAACGTGGATTGAGCGTTATTCCTGTACGATTATTTTGTTTTCATAACTCTCAATCCTCAACCCTCAACTCTCAACTCTCAACTCTCAACTATAGCAGTCGTCCCTGCCACGTGCCCCTTCGCTTCATCTCATTGACCAGTCGGTTGGTGAATTCGTAGTTTTTCAGTCCCCACTTGGGGGCTATGAGCATGTCGGCAGGCGACTGGCTTACAAATCGTTCTACAATAATATCGTTGCGCAGCCGTTCAAGATAGCGTATGCAAAGGTCGATGTATTCGTCGGCGGAATACAGCTTGAACGGCTCGCGGCAATATTCTTCGGCAAGCTGCGTGCCCTTTATGATCTGCAGCTGATGAAGCTTCAGAATGTCGAGCTTCAAATTTGACACCACTTCGGATTGCCTTATGTTCTCCTCAGCCGATTCGCCCGGCAATCCTAATATTACATGTCCGCACGTCATTATGCCACGGTCGTGAGTCTCGGCAAGGGCACGTCGCGAGCACTCGAAGTCGTGTCCGCGGTTGACGCGCAGCAACGTCTTGTCCGACACCGACTCGATGCCATACTCCACAATCATGAAAGTTTGGCGGTTCAGCTGCTCCAGATAGTCCATCACTTCGCTGCCTGCGCAGTCGGGTCGCGTACCTATTATTATACCCACAACATCCTCCTGGCTCAAAGCCTCTTCGTATCGGCGCTTCAATGTTTCAACTGATGCGTAGGTGTTGCTGTAAGCCTGAAAATAAGCCAGATACTTCATGCCCGTGTATTTGCGTGCAAAGAACGCCTTGCCCTCGCTTATCTGTTCGGCTATCGATTTCGATGGTTGGCAATAAGAGGGGTTGAACGTGCGGTTGTCGCAGAATGTGCATCCGCCGATGCCTACATGTCCGTCGCGGTTGGGACATGCAAATCCGGCATCGATAGATATTTTTTGCACACGAAACGGGAACTTGCTGCGTATCCAAGCCCCATAGTCGTTGTATAATTGTGGTGTCATTGACAAAACTTATTGGTTTATGAGTGCAAATGTACGGAAAAAATTATAACTTTGCAAAATATAGACATGCGGCTCGTTGCAATGCCTCGCCAATATCTATCAGCCCCTAAAGACAATACGATTAATAATAAATAACTAAATAATTAACAACTAATGAAGCGTTTAATCCTTATCTGTACAACATTCCTTATGATGTTTGTATCTTCAGTGTCGGCGGCTCAGAAGCTCACAATAGCCGACGTTACAAGCAGTAAGTTTGCGCCTAAGGTAGTGTCGGGCATCAACCCCATTGAAGGCACCGATACCTACGCCCGCATCAGCGACGACGGCAAGCGCATTGTAACCTATTCGTTCAAGACAGGCCGTGAGTTGTCTGTACTTTTCGATGTCAACAACACCATGGGCGAAAAGATAAAATCATTTGATGGCTATACAATGTCGCCCGACGGAACACGTATGCTCATTCAGACCAAGACCAACTACATCTATCGTCGATCATACACAGCTGTACATTATATCTACACCATAGCTTCGCGCAAACTGGAGCGTCTCTCTGACGGCGGTCCGCAGCAGGTGCCCACATGGTCGGCAGACGGTCAGCAGGTGGCATTCGTGCGCGAGGGCAACATCTTCCTTGTAAAGTTGCTTTACGATAACGCCGAGATACAGGTGACTAAGGACGGAAAGTTCAATGAAGTAATCAATGGTATTCCCGATTGGGTTAACGAGGAGGAATTTGGATTCAACCGCGCTCTTACATTCAACGCCGACGGCACCATGCTCTGCTGGATACGCTACGACGAGTCGAAGGTAAAGACCTATTCGTTGCAGATGTACAAGGGTATGCGTCCCGAACATTCGGAGTATACCGACTATCCAGGATTCTATTCTTATAAGTATCCTAAGGCAGGTCAGGACAACAGTGTTGTAACAGCATGGAGCTATGACATCAAGAGCCGCAAGACTCTTCGCCTCAATGTGCCCATTGATGCCGACGGCTATATGCCTCGCATCAAGTCGACAGTCGATCCCAACCGCATCGTAGTGTACACTATGAACCGTCATCAGGATCAGCTCTGTCTCTATGCAGTCAATCCTCGCACCACAGTTGCCCAGCTCCTCATCAAGGAGTCGGTGCCCAAGTATGTGCAGGAGTCGGCAGTTGAGGCTATCAAGTTTGTAGGCAACAATATCCTTTTGCCCAGCGACCGTTCTGGTTATATGAATCTTTACGTATACAATATGAACGGTAAGTTGCAACGTACAATTGGTGGCAAGTACGACATTACCGAAGTATATGGTTTCGATGCCAAGACTGGCGACGTATACTATCAGGCAGCAGCTCTTGGTGCTACCGACCGTCAGGTATACGTAAGTCATAAGAACGGCAAGATAGAGCGACTCACCGATGCAGAAGGATGGAACTCGGCACTCTTCTCGGGCGACTATCAGTACTTCATCAATACATGGAGCGACTACAACACACCTTATGTATATACAACACGCACACGTGCCGGCAAGGTTATCTCTACATTGCAGGACAACCGTGAATTGCGCCAGACCATTAAGGATTATGGATTCTGCAAGCGTGAGGCTTTCTCGTTTACCACTTCTGAGGGTGTAACACTCAACGGATGGATGCTTCGTCCGCTCAACTTTGATGCTTCCAAGCGCTATCCTGTCATCATGCACCAGTATAGCGGTCCCGGTAGCCAGCAGGTCAAGAACGCATGGAGCGCAGGCTCGATGGGTCAGGGTGGAGCCTACGACTCTTACCTTGCACAGCAGGGCTTCATCGTAGTCAGCGTTGACGGACGTGGCACTGGCGGACGTGGTGCCGAATTCGAGAAGTGTACATATCTCAACCTCGGCGATATTGAGTCGCGCGACCAGGTGGAAACAGCTCTCTATCTCGGAACGCTTCCTTATGTAGACAAGGACCGCATCGGTATCTGGGGATGGAGCTACGGTGGATTCAACACTCTTATGAGTATGAGTGAGGGTCGTCCAGTATTCCGTGCAGGAGTTTCTATTGCTCCTCCAACCAACTGGCGCTTCTACGACTCGGTATACACAGAGCGTTATATGCGTACACCTAAGGAGAACCCCGACGGCTACGCTACCAACCCTATAGAGCGTGCCTCTAAACTGCACGGAGCACTGCTTCTCTGTCATGGAACAGCCGACGACAACGTTCATCCGCAGAACATGTACGAATATTCGGAAGCTTTGGTTCAGGCAGACAAGGATTTCCGCGAACTGCTCTATACCAACCGCAACCACGGAATCTATGGTGGCAACACACGCAATCACCTGCTTCGTCAGGTGGCACAGTTCTTTATGACAGAGCTGAAGTAAAAACAGTAGCTGAAATATTAAAATACAAAAACGGCAGACTCCCATCAGAGAGTCTGCCGTTTTTGTATATAGTATGTTATTGTTTCACCAATAAATTTTCAATATAATACTTGTGTAATATCTCGAAAAGGTGTATTTTTGCATTGTAATAAATCTCAAAAAGGTGTATTACTTAATGATTGAATATCTCAAAAAGGTGTAAAGATGTTACTATGAAGCGAAAAATATATCAACAACTCCTTGAGTGGAAAGAGAAAAGAAACGGTGAAGTGGCACTACTCGTAGAGGGTGCGCGGCGCATAGGTAAGAGTTATATCGTAGAGGAGTTTGCCAAGAATGAATACGAGTCATATATCCTCATCGACTTCAACAAGGCTCCACAGATGGTCAGAGACTGGTTCGACCTGTATCTGGAAGACCTTGATATGCTGTTTCTCTATCTGAGTCAGCACTACAAGGTGAGGCTATATGAACGCAAGTCGCTTATCATTCTTGACGAGGTACAGTTGTGTCCCAGGGCGAGAGCTGCCATCAAGTTTCTGGTAAAAGATGGTCGATACGATTACATAGAGACAGGATCGCTGGTAAGTATTAAGAAAAATACACAGGGTATTGTGCTACCATCGGAAGAACGCCCTATACAGATGTATCCAATGGACTTTGAAGAGTTTCTTTGGGCTACCGGTAATGACATGTTGATGGACTTGATACGGAAAATGTATGTAGAAAAGAAGCCAATGGGACAAGCTTTCCATCGTCAGGCTATGGATGCGTTTCGTCTCTATATGATTGTAGGAGGTATGCCACAAGCCGTCAAGAAGTATGTTGAGACGAAAGATTTCGATGCCGTAGATGCCGCCAAGCGCGACGTGCTGACCATTTACCGTAATGACATCTTCAATTATGCAAGTGAGATAGCCGATAAGGTGGTGTCAATATTCGATCAGATTCCTCCTCAGCTGTCTAAGCATGAGAAGAAGTTCAGGTTGTCTGCTCTAAAACCTGGTGCTAAATATCGTGATTGGGACGATGCTTTCTTCTGGCTGAAGGATGCAAGAGTCGTCAACATATGCTATAATTCGACAGAACCTAACATCGGACTGAAGATGAACGAAGACCGCACTACTCTGAAGTGCTATATGAACGATACGGGCTTGTTGATCAGTCACGCTTTTGATGAAAAGGGTATTGTATCGTCAGAGATTTATCAGAAACTTCTCTTTGGAAAGCTGGAGGTGAATGAAGGGATGCTCATTGAGAATATTGTGGCACAAATGTTGACAGCCAGCGGCAATAAGCTCTTTTTCTATAGTAAGTCATCAGAAGAAGCCGAAAATCGTATGGAGATAGATTTCTTGCTTCAAAAGGACAAAGTGACAACACGCCATAATATTCGCCCGATAGAAGTCAAAAGTGGCAAGAACTACACGTTGTCTTCCATAACAAAGTGTATGAAGAAGTTTGGAGAATATATGATCTCTCCTACTGTTTTACATGCAGCCGATTATAAGGTTGTTGATGGTATCACCTATCTTCCGCTTTATATGACGCCCTTATTATAAGTGTAAGGAGCATAAAATATATAGAAATAATGGTAATATATTCCGCAATCGTGGTATAGCATTAATGTAATAATGTTAGTATCTTTGCAGCGTAAAACTGTAACGAACAAATAAATCAATCAATAAACGATGTATATAGAGAAGATTCAGAGTCCTGCCGACTTGAAAGGCATGGACATCGCGACACTTAATATTGTAGCCGACGAAGTGCGCCGTGCCGTGCTCAATCGTGTGAGCAAGCATGGCGGACACGTAGGTCCTAACCTTGGATTTGTAGAAGCAACGGTAGCCTTGCACTATGTGTTCAATGCTCCAGAGGATAAGTTCGTATTCGACGTCAGCCACCAGTGCTATCCGCATAAGGTATTGACAGGTCGTGCAGCCGGATTTCTTGGCAACGTAGACGATATGAATGCCATATCGGGATATTCTTCTCCGGCAGAGTGCCCGGAGTATGACAACTTTGAGGTGGGCCATACTTCCACATCCATCAGTCTTGCAACCGGACTGCAGAAGGCACGCGACGTAAAAGGAACTAAGGAGAATATCATAGCCATTATAGGCGACGGTTCGCTGTCGGGCGGTGAGGCTTTCGAAGGACTTGATGAGGCTTCGGAGCTTGGTACGGGCATCATCATCGTTGTAAACGACAACGAAATGTCGATAGCCGAGAACTATGGCGGTATATATAAGAATCTGCGTGCGCTGAGAGAGAGCCGTGGCGAGTGCGAGCACAACTGGTTTAAGGCATGGGGATTTGAGTATAAGTATCTGGAGGAAGGCAACGACATAGAACGCCTCATAGAAGTGTTCCGTAGCGTCAAGGATACCGACCGCCCTACAGTTGTTCATATCCACACAGAGAAAGGTCATGGCTATGCTCCTGCCGTAAACGACAAGGAAGCTTGGCATTGGGGAATGCCGTTCAATCTTGATGACGGTAGTCGCCCGGTTCGCAATGCCGATGGAACTGTGCCTGAGGTGAAACCATGCGAGACATATCCTGAACTCTTCTCTAATTGGATGCTGAGCGAGATGAAGCATGACAAGACACTAATAGCCGTAACAGCTGGAACACCTACAGCTGCAGGCTTTACTGCCGACAAGCGCAAGGAGGCTGGCTCGCAACACCTTGACATGGGCATTGCCGAAGAACAGGCTGTGGCTATGATTTCAGGTATGGCTAAGGGTGGATTGCGTCCCGTATGGACGGTATACAGCACGTTCATCCAGCGCACTTACGACCAGATAGCACAGGATCTCTGCATCAATTCCAATCCAGCTGTAATCAATGTAGTAGGAGGCGGAGTGAACTCAATGAACGATATCACTCACATCTGTCTCTTTGACATACCGATGCTTTGCAGCATTCCTGGACTCATCTATCTCGCTCCTACCACATGCGAGGAGTATTTCGCAATGATGCGTTGGGCAATACTTCAGGACAAAAAGCCTATAGCCATTCGTGTGCCGAGCAACGGAGTTGTTCATACAACGGAGAAAGTGGACGAAGAGTATTGCTACGAGTCAAAATATAAGGTGATGCACGAAGGCTCGAAGGTGGCAATCATTGCTGCTGGCTCATTCTATCAGAAGGGCGAGAACGTGGCGCGTATGCTTGCCGACAAGGGTATTGATGCAACGCTCATCAATCCACGCTTTCTGAATGAGGTGGATGCCGAAGCACTCGAATCCTTGAAGATGAACCATAAGCTTGTGGTAACACTTGAAGACGGCTGCAAGGATGGTGGCTTTGGCGAGCGCATAGCCTCTTATTATGGTACGTCAGATATGAAGGTGCTTGTATGTGGCGTTAAGAAGGGACTCTACGACAGATACGATGTAGAGCAGTTGCTTAAGAACAACCGTTTGCTCGACGAGCAAATCGTGAGCGACGTTGTCGCTAATGTTGAATGTTAAGTGTTAAATGGCGAGTGTTAAGAAATAATATAGCATTATGGCATTATCAAATATAGAGAAACATTACAATAAGCATCCCGAAGACCTTCGCTTGCAGCGTAGACACGGTATAGTAGAGTTTGAAACCACAATGCATCATTTGCGTAGGTTCATAACTCCCGACATGCAGCTGCTTGACATAGGTGCAGGAACAGGTCGCTACACATCGGCTCTTATGGCAGAAGGCTATAAGGTGAAGGCTGTAGAACTGGTGCGTCGCAATATAGAGGTGTTCCTGAAGCGTGAACCTACTGCCGACGTTGTGCAGGGCGATGCTCGCAACATGCCGTTCCTGCCAACAGCAATGGCAGACGTGACGCTGTTGCTCGGTCCGCTCTATCATCTCATTGGCGACGAGGAGAAGCTTAAGGCACTTAGCGAGGCAAAGCGCGTCACCAAACCTGGCGGACTGATATTTGTGGCTTACTTGATGAACGAGTACAGCATACTGTCGTATTGCTTCGACGAAGACCGTATAGAAGGATTGATGGAACGTGGTGCTGTTGATGAGAACTTCCATATACAGGCCCAGCCCGACGAGTTATACGACTATGTGCGTATTGATGACATCAACCGTCTGGACGAATGTGCAGGTTTGGAACGTGTCACTATCTTCTCGCCCGATGGAGCTTCCGACTATATGCGCACACGACTCAACCGTATGAGTGACGAGACGTTTGCCCGTTTCATAGAATATCAGAAGTGTATCTCAGAGCGTGCCGACCTTATCGGAGCTGGCAGCCATGTGGTGGACGTAGTGAGGGTTCCGTTATAATATATATGTATACGAGTCAATGAAAAAAGCTATAGTAATAGGTGCCACTTCGGGTATTGGACTCGAAGTGGCTCGTCTCCTTGCCGAGCGAGGATACTTTGTTGGTGTAGCCGGACGACGTGTTGATAGACTTGAAGAGATAGTAAGGTCTAACGAGAACATCAAGGCTTATCGACAGATAGACGTAACCGATGAGGCTGCGCCACATCTGCTCAATGAACTTATAGCCGAGCTTGGCGGTATGGATCTCTATTTCCATAGTTCGGGAATAGGGTGGGAGAATTGTGAACTTAATATCGAATGCGAGATGAAGACCGTGGAGACCAACGGCTTGGGCTTCACACGTATGGTTACGGCAGCATACAGTTGGTTTGCCAATAATAATAAAGGTGGACAGATTGCTTGCATCACCTCCATAGCACGCACACGTGGATTGGGAGCAGCGCCAGCTTATTCAGCCACCAAGCGTTTCCAGTCGCACTATCTTGAATGTCTTGCCCAGCAGTCGCGCATGCGCCGACTCGGTATCCATATCACCGACATCCGTCCCGGCTTTGTAGCTACCGACCTTATTGCCGAAAGTCATTTCCCCTTGCAGCTCTCGGCTAATAGTGTTGCACGCTCTATTGTCAAGGCTGTGATACAATGCAAGGAGACAGTCACAATCGACTGGCGCTATCGCATGCTTGTAGCTGCATGGGCAATGATACCACGGTGGTTGTGGACAAGGCTGAGGTTTGTGAAGTAGTTCGTTGTATGATTTTAAAAAAATACAAAATAGATTCTTTCTTTTTATATACACAAAAGTGTAATTCTTAAGCCAATTGTATCTGAAATACACTTTTGTGTCAAAGTCTTTTTTGTCATTTCCTTTACTTTTGCCCTCAGAAAAACATAAGTAAAGGTATTATGAACAAGAAACTGATTGTTACAGCGTTGTGCCTCTCGGCTATGACTCCGATGATGGCGCAGAATATCACCGGCAAGGTGATGAATACCAAGGGAGAGCCTTTGGCGTTTGCCAATGTAGTATTATTGAATAGAACAGACTCGGCTTTCGTCAAGGGCGCTGTGAGTGGAGAGGATGGCAGCTTTGTCATCGACACTTCCTGCAACGGCGGAATCATCAAGGTGACATCCGTAGGCTATAAGACCGTCTGCAAGGATTGCGAGGGCGAGAACATAGGCATCATCAAGATGGAAGAGGATAGTGAGACGCTTGGTGAAGTAGTCGTAAAATCATCCCTGCCTAAGACTATCCTGAAGAATGGCGGAATGACGACAACCGTTGTCGGATCCGTACTTGAGAAGGCAGGAACCATGGAGCACCTGCTCGACCGCATCCCTAACGTTTCTGCCCAGAATGGCAGCATCAAGGTCTTCGGACGCGGTGAGCCTGTTATCTATATCAATGGACGACAGATGAGAGACAAGAGCGAGCTGGACCGTTTGCATTCCGACAACATCAAGTCGGTGGAAGTCATCACTAACCCTGGTGCTCGTTACGCTGCCAGCACCAAGGCGGTCATCCGTATCACAACGAAGAAGATACATGGCGAAGGATTCGGATTTGATGCCTCAACCACAGGTGAATATGATGAGAAGAAAAACTTCGGTGGATATAGCCAATTGAATATGGGCTATCGCAAGAATGGATTAGAGTTAGGAGCATACGCCTTTGGAGCAAAGCAATACCTGCCAAACAATGAAGACTTGCAGCAGAAGACTTATCTTGACAAGACCTGGAACCAGAAGAGTGAAAACAGACAAGTAACTATAGTAGAAGCTATGAACTTCCGTTTGGATGCCAGCTACCAGTTGGATGCCAACAACTCTATAGGTGCCAACTTTGGCTTTTTGAGAAATCCGAAACAGACCTGCGAAGCCAATATGGCTACAGAAATATGGCAAGATGATGAGCGGACAGAGAACTCTGACAGCCACGGTAGTTTCTTCGAGCAGAAGAGTACTCTTTCAAGCAACATTTACTATGTAGGAAAGATTGGCAAACTCGGCATCGACTTCAATACCGACTGGCTTTGGTCGAAGAATAACGAGGACGTTGTTACAAAAGAGCAATATCAGGAAGTGGGGATGGACGCGCAGAGCCAGACGGTTCATAGCCTTACTGACAAGAAATATCGTTTGTTTGCTTCCAAGTTGGTGCTTTCCTATCCTTTGTTGGGTGGTGAGTTATCTTTGGGTGGTGAATACTCCAACACGCATCGCACATCCAAGTATCAGGTAGTGCCAACCAACTTCGTGTCGGATGATGACAGCCGTATAACAGAAAGCATGGCATCTTCATTCTTGACCTATTCAAGAGATTTCGGAAACGTGAGCATGGAGGCAGGACTGAGATACGAGTACATCGACTTCAACTACTATGAATATGGCAAGTATGTGCCTGGGCAAAGCAAGTCGTATGGCAATTGGTTCCCATCCATCAGCTTGTCGATGCCTGTGGGCAAGGTACAGATGCAGCTGAGCTATGCTACCGACATCGACCGCCCTCCCTATCATTACTTGCGCAGCGGCATACAGTATGACAACCGCTACACGTATGAAACGGGAAATCCATTCTTGGTGTCTGAGATAAACAGAAATCTCAACTACGAGTTGGCTTACAAATGGTTGACTTTCGACATGTCCTACAGCCATACTTCGCATACGATGATGTCGAATATGGAGACTTACAAAGACAATCCTGCAATAGGACTGCTTAAGCCTGTGAATGGAAAGGCATATAATCATGTAGAAGCATCCGTCAATTTGCAACCTTCGTTTGGCATTTGGCATCCTGCATTTACGGCATCTGTGACAAAGCAGTGGCTTGATATGGATGCACATGATGGCAAAATATCCAACAAACCTATGGCAGTATTCCGCTTTAATAACACCTTCAACACCAAGTTGGCAATGTTAACGTGGATGATGTCGTATACCACAAAAGGATATGGAAGAAATATATATTCGTATAAGCCAAGATTTTGTACCAATGTATCTGTATATAAGGCTTTCTTGAAAGACCGTTTGTCGTTTGATCTCTTTATCTATGATTTGTTTGGAACAAACATTAGCCACATGAGTGCTCATTATGGCAAAATGAAGGACATGGTTTGTGATAATCTGTCAACCAGCAAAGTGTCGCTTACTGTACGGTATAAGTTCAACACTACAAGAAGCAAGTATAAGGGTACGGGTGCAGGAGAAAGCCAGAAGAACAGAATGTAATCTGTCTGTCTGCAGCATCCGGTAATGGTGTAATGACAAAAAACTCTCTATAAATGAACAATCCAATAAAATTATTGATTAGTGGCGCAGACATGGGAGGCTTGATTGCCTCCTGTGCCTTGCGCCATGACTTTCATGAAATCTCTCGGCATACAGATGGATTTCAAATCTATCGCATAGAAAAGGATACGCTGACGATGGAAGATGTGGATGC
>OLGI01000166.1_pt1 | contig 69010 bp, 45 predicted proteins | sample 1605221 | NCBI WGS metagenome assembly OLGI01 (sample SAMEA3888915, study PRJEB22519) | human gut metagenome | biome: human gut; feature: human-associated habitat; material: faeces | place: Denmark | collected 2010 | reverse complement strand
ACTTGCATGTGTTAAGCCTGTAGCTAGCGTTCATCCTGAGCCAGGATCAAACTCTACATTGTAAAATATCTTTTACTAGGCAAGCATTCTTGCTTCTGGCCTTTCTAAGCCTCATTGGGCCTTTATAAGCCTTGGCGAATGCCAACCGTTTGTTTGTATCTGTTCAGAACGAGCTTCCAAATTAGAGTTTAAAGTCAAACAAACTTGACGGTTCGTTTTTCTTCTACCCAAGAATGAATTTCTTCATTCTCGCTTCTTGTACTACTTTATCTGTCTTATGTAAATCTTTTCAAAGAACTCTTTCTTTATTCGCTTTTCTCGAACTCTTATCAATCTCTTTTTGCTTGAGATTTCGTTCGTTCTCGAAAGCGGATGCAAAGGTAGTACTTTTTCTGTTATCACCAAAACTTTTCTGCATAAAATGCTTATTTTTCGCCGTATTTTAACAGTCATTCACACAAATACGATGTTTTACTGTGTTCGAGCACAATCAAGACATACTATAGGATTATATTCAATCAATCTTACAAAGTGTCAATACTTTCCTTACTTTATAAAACAAAACGCATAATTTGATGAGAAAGTGTGATTAAACAAAAAAAAACGCTGCAAGCAAAACTCTCTTGAGTCGCTTGCAGCGTTCTTTTATATAATAATGTGATTAATCTTCTGACTTGTTATCGCTCTTAGAGTAATCTGTCACATTACGGCGGTTAGCCTGAATGCGGTCATAATCCTCCTTTGAACCTACTACAATCTTGTCCCACTGGCGGAGACCTGTACCTGCCGGGATGAGGTGACCAGAGATAACGTTCTCCTTCATACCCTCAAGGAAGTCTACCTTACCACGGATAGCAGCCTCATTGAGCACCTTGGTTGTCTCCTGGAACGAAGCAGCCGAGATGAAGCTCTTTGTCTGAAGTGCAGCACGTGTGATACCCTGAAGTATCTGAGTAGATGTAGCAGGAACGGTGTCACGTACCTGAACGAGACGAAGGTCACGGCGCTTAAGGCTTGAGTTCTCGTCGCGCAGCTTGCGAGCAGAAACAATCTGACCAACCTTGAGCACGTCAGAGTCGCCAGCGTCTACAACATACTTCTTGCCCCAGATGCGATCGTTCTCCTCAGCGAAGTCGAGTTTGTCAACCATCTCCTGCTCCAGGAATGTGGTGTCGCCCGGCTCATCGATTCTAACCTTGCGCATCATCTGACGCACAATAATCTCGAAGTGCTTGTCGTTGATCTTCACACCCTGCAGACGGTAAACGTCCTGAACCTCGTTAACGATATACTCCTGTACAGCGGTAGGACCCTTGATGGCGAGGATGTCGCCCGGAGTGGTGATACCGTCAGACAACGGAGTACCGGCGCGCACGGCATCGTGCTCCTGAACAAGAATCTGCTTCGACAGCGAAACGAGATACTTGCGCTGGTCGCCAGTCTTAGATGTAACGATGATCTCACGGTTGCCACGCTTAACCTTACCCATTGTAACCTCACCGTCGATTTCTGAAACGACTGCAGGGTTAGACGGGTTGCGGGCCTCGAACAGCTCAGTAACACGTGGAAGACCACCGGTGATATCGCCTGCTGAACCAGCAGCACGAGGAATCTTAACGAGAGTTGTACCAGTCTTGACAGTCTGTCCGTCCTCGCATACTACGTGACCACCCACTGGGAAGTTGTAAGTACCGATGATTTCGCCGTTCTTGTCGAGCACGTCGCAGGTAGGCACCTTCGACTTGTCCTTAGAGTCGGTGATAATCTTCTCGGTAAGACCAGTGGCCTCGTCAGTCTCAGCACGGAATGTGATGCCCTCGATGACGTCGTTGAAGCGCAGTGTACCGGCATACTCTGTAACGATGACAGCGTTGAACGGGTCCCACTTGGCGATAAGGTCGCCCTTCTTCACTACGTCGCCCTCCTTGAAGTAGAGCGAAGAACCGTAAGGCACATTGACAGTAGACAATGTGATATCTGTGTGCGGGTCGATGAACTGAAGTTCTGACAGACGGCTTACTACCATCTGGCAGTTAACGTCCTTCTCACCGTTGTTCTCTACGAACGGAACGACACGAAGGTCCTCGAAGTGGAGCTTGCAATCGTTCTTGGCAGTGATAGATGCATTGGCGGCTGCGTTACCAGCCACACCACCGGCGTGGAACGTACGGAGTGTAAGCTGAGTACCCGGCTCACCAATAGCCTGAGCGGCAATCACACCTACAGCCTCACCGAGCTGTACCATGCGCTGTGTAGCGAGGTTGCGTCCGTAACACTTCATGCAGACACCCTTCTTGCTCTCGCAGGTGAGTACCGAACGAATCTCGACGCTCTCGATTGGAGAGTTCTCGATAGCCTTGGCAATAGGCTCTGTGATTTCCTCGCCGGCATGTACGAGCACCTCACCTGTAGAAGGATGGATGACATCGTGTACAGAAACACGGCCGAGGATACGCTCTGACAGTGAAGAGATAATCTCGTCGCCGTTCTTGAGAGCTGTGCAAACGAGACCACGCAGAGTACCGCAGTCCTCCTCAGAGATGATAACGTCGTGCGAAACGTCAACAAGACGACGAGTAAGGTAACCGGCGTCGGCAGTCTTCATAGCGGTATCGGCAAGACCCTTACGGGCACCGTGCGAAGCGATGAAGTACTCGAGTACCGACATACCCTCCTTAAAGTTAGAGATAATCGGGTTCTCGATAATCTGATGTCCCTCAGCACCTGCCTTCATAGGCTTGGCCATAAGACCACGCATACCAGAAAGCTGCTTAATCTGGTCCTTAGAACCACGGGCACCTGAGTCAAGCATCATGAATACGGCGTTGAAGCCCTGGTCGGCCTCAGTCATTTCCTTCATAAGGATGCTTGCGAGATCGTTGTTTACATGTGTCCAAGTATCGATAACCTGGTTGTAACGCTCGTTCTCAGTGATGAAGCCCATATTATAGTTGTCCTGGATGTTGCGGATTTCCTGATGACCGCGCTCCACGATTTCCTTCTTTTCTGGCGGGATGATGATGTCGTCAAGGTTGAACGACAGACCTGCAACGTAAGCCATACGATAACCGAGGTTCTTGATACCATCGAGGAACTCGCAGGCGCGAGCCATACCTACAGCCTTGATAACGTCAGAGATGAGTCCGCGCAAAGTCTTCTTAGAGATGACATCGTTGAAGAAGCCTACTTCCTTCGGGATAATCTGGTTGACGATAACACGTCCTACAGATGTCTCCACCATACGCTTCTGCAACTTACCGTCAACCAAGTCGTCAACGATTACCTTAACCTGAGCGTGGAGGTCGCACTTACCCTCATTGTGTGCGATGAGAGCTTCCTCGTCGCCGTAGAAAGTTAGACCCTCGCCCTTAGCGCCCGGACGAATTTTGGTGATATAGTAGAGACCGAGCACCATATCCTGCGACGGCACTGTGATAGGAGCACCATTGGCAGGGTTAAGGATGTTGTGGCTCTGGAGCATCAAGATCTGAGCCTCGAGCACTGCCTCATTGCTCAACGGGAGGTGAACAGCCATCTGGTCACCGTCGAAGTCGGCGTTGAACGCAGTACATGCCAACGGGTGGAGCTGGATAGCCTTACCCTCGATGAGCTTAGGCTGGAATGCCTGGATACCGAGACGGTGAAGTGTCGGAGCACGGTTGAGCATAACAGGATGACCCTTCATTACGTTCTCAAGGATGTCCCAGATAACCGGCTCGCGACGGTCAACTATCTTCTTGGCGCTCTTTACAGTCTTCACGATGCCGCGCTCGATGAGCTTGCGAATGATGAACGGCTTGTAGAGCTCGGCTGCCATAAGCTTAGGCAGACCGCACTCGCCCATCTTCAACTCCGGACCAACGACGATAACCGAACGTGCTGAGTAGTCAACACGCTTACCGAGGAGGTTCTGACGGAAACGTCCCTGCTTACCCTTCAACGAGTCGGAGAGTGACTTCAACGGACGGTTGGCATCGCTCTTGACTGCACTCGACTTGCGTGAGTTGTCGAAGAGGCTGTCGACAGCCTCCTGAAGCATACGCTTCTCGTTGCGGAGGATTACCTCAGGAGCCTTGATTTCAACAAGTCGCTTCAAGCGGTTGTTACGTATGATGACACGACGATAGAGGTCGTTGAGGTCGGAAGTGGCGAAACGGCCACCGTCCAGCGGTACGAGCGGACGGAGTTCAGGCGGTGTGACGGGGATAATCTTCATGATCATCCACTCAGGACGGTTAACGTCCTTAGAGCCACGGAAAGCCTCTACTACCTGAAGGCGCTTCAAAGCCTCGGTCTTACGCTGCTGCGAAGAGTCGTTGTTGGCACGGTCGCGAAGCTCGTAAGAGAGCGAGTCAAGGTCGAGACCAGCAAGAAGGTCGTACACAGCCTCTGCACCCATCTTGGCGATGAACTTGTTGGGATCGCTGTCATCAAGGTCGTCGTTGTTGGGCGATACCTTGGTGTCGAGGATGTCCATATACTCGTCTTCAGAGAGGAGGTCCATCTTGTGTGAACCGTTGAGTTCCTCACCCTCTGAATCGGTACGTCCCTCAAGGATACCCGGCTGGATTACTACATACTTCTCGTAGTAGATAACCTGGTCGAGCTTCTTGGTAGGCATTCCGAGGAGGTAGCCTATCTTGTTAGGCAGAGAACGGAAGTACCAGATGTGGGCAACGGGCACTACCAGTTCGATGTGTCCGCTGCGCTCACGACGTACCTTCTTCTCAGTAACCTCAACACCGCATCGGTCGCAGACGATACCCTTGTAACGGATACGCTTGTACTTGCCGCAGGCACACTCGTAATCACGTGTCGGACCGAAGATGCGCTCGCAGAACAAGCCGTCGCGCTCTGGCTTGTAAGTACGGTAGTTGATGGTCTCAGGCTTTGTCACCTCGCCATACGAATTTTCCAGGATTTCCTCGGGAGAGGCAAGTCCGATGGTAATCTTCGTGAAATTATTCTTAACTTTTATATCTTTCTTGAAAGCCATATATTTCTATAGTTTTGGGATGTCGGGATTAATCGAGTTTGATGCTGAGACCAAGACCGCGGAGCTCATGCAGAAGCACGTTGAGTGATTCCGGTATGCCCGGTGTTGGCATCGGGTCGCCCTTAACGATAGCCTCGTAAGCCTTTGAACGGCCAACGGTGTCGTCCGACTTGATTGTCAGAATCTCCTGAAGTACGTGGCTGGCACCGAATGCCTCGATAGCCCAAACCTCCATCTCTCCGAAACGCTGACCACCGAACTGCGCCTTACCTCCAAGCGGCTGCTGAGTGATGAGCGAGTACGGACCGATTGAACGGGCGTGCATCTTGTCCTCAACCATGTGACCGAGTTTCAAGAAGTATGTTACACCTACTGTAGCAGGCTGGTCGAAGCGTTCACCGGTCTCACCATCATAAAGATGTGTAGAGCAAAGGTGTGGCAAACCTGCCTTGTCGGTCCACTCTGAGAGATCCTCAAGGTGAGCACCGTCGAAGATAGGAGTAGCGAACTTAACGCCGAGCTTACGTCCGGCAGCTCCGAGAATAGCCTCGAATATCTGTCCAAGGTTCATACGTGAAGGCACACCCAGCGGGTTCAATACCAAGTCGACAGGACGACCGTCCTCGAGGAACGGCATATCCTCCATACGTACGATCTTCGAAACGATACCCTTGTTACCGTGACGACCGGCGAGTTTGTCACCCACTCCAATCTTACGCTTCTTGGCAACGTATACCTTTGCCATCTGCAGAATGCCTGAAGGCAGCTCGTCACCGATAGTGATGGCAAACTTCTTGCGCTTGAGTTCTGCATCGAGCAACTTATACTTGCGGATGTAGTTCATAATGAGCTTCGAGATGAGCTTGTTGGCATGCTCGTCGTCGGTCCAATCGTTAGACTGTATTCCGTCGTACTCGAGGTTCTTGAGCATTGTCGCTGTGAACTTGGTACCCTTAGTAATGATTTCGGCACCAGAGTAATCCTTAACGCCCATTGAAGCCTTGCCATCAGTGAGAGTGAGAAGCTTGTCAACGAGAATGTCCTTCAAGTCGTCGTTCTTTGCCTCATACTCCTCGTCAATCTTGGCAAGGATTATCTTATCCTGCTTCTTCGACTCACGGGTCTTCACGGCACGTGCGAAGAGCTTCTTGTCGATAACGACACCGCTCAACGACGGATTGGCCTTCAATGAAGAATCCTTAACGTCACCTGCCTTGTCGCCGAAGATGGCACGGAGAAGCTTCTCCTCAGGTGAAGGATCGCTCTCGCCCTTAGGCGAAATCTTACCGATAAGGATGTCGCCCGGCTCGATACGAGCGCCAACGCGTACGATACCATTGTCGTCGAGGTCCTTTGTAGCTTCCTCTGATACGTTAGGAATATCGCTTGTGAACTCCTCCATACCACGCTTTGTCTCACGAACGTCGAGTGAATACTCGTCAACGTGTACTGAAGTGAGAACGTCGTCGCGAACCATACGCTCTGAAAGCACGATAGCATCCTCGTAGTTGTAACCCTTCCACGGCATGTAAGCAACGAGGAGGTTGCGGCCGAGTGCGAGCTCGCCGTTCTCTGTAGCGTAGCCTTCGGTAAGGATGTCACCAGCCTTAACGCGCTGACCCTTGTTGCAGATAGGACGCAAGTCGATGGTCATGTTCTGGTTGGTGCGACGGAACTTAGGAATGCGATACTCCTTAAGAGCCGGCTCGAAGCTTACGAATTCCTCGTCATCAGTACGATCATAGAGGATACGTATAGTAGTAGCGTCTACATATTCAATAACACCTTCGCCTTCGGCAGTAATCATAGTACGTGAATCCTCGCACACCTGCTTCTCAAGACCTGTACCTACGATAGGAGCGTCGTTGTGAAGCAATGGAACTGCCTGGCGCATCATGTTACATCCCATGAGCGCACGGTGACCGTCGTCATGCTCCAAGAACGGGATAAGACCTGCCGAAACAGAAGCAATCTGCTGCGGAGACACGTCCATGAGGTCAACATCAGAAGGAGGTACTACCGGGAACTCAGCGTTCTGACGGCACTTAACGTTGTCGCGGATGAACGAACCGTCCTCACGAAGCGGCGCGTTACCCTGGCCGATGATGTGACCTTCCTCTTCCTCAGCAGTAAGATAAACAACATCGTTGTTGTCGAGGTCGACCATTGAATTCTCTACCTTGCGGTAAGGAGTCGCAATGAAGCCGAGTTCGTTGATTGTAGCATACACACAGAGAGAAGAGATAAGACCGATATTCGGACCCTCAGGGCTCTCGATAGGACACAGACGACCGTAGTGTGTATAGTGAACGTCACGAACCTCGAAGCCTGCGCGCTCACGAGAAAGACCGCCAGGACCAAGAGCTGAAAGACGACGCTTGTGAGTTACCTCGGCAAGCGGGTTGGTCTGGTCCATGAACTGCGACAGAGGATTGGTGCCGAAGAATGAACTTACAACGCTAGAGATTGTCTTGGCGTTGATAAGGTCGGTAGGCTGGAACACCTCGTTGTCGCGTACGTTCATACGCTCACGAATTGTGCGGCTCATACGAGCCAAACCTATAGAGAACTGGTTGCTCAACTGTTCGCCTACGGTACGAACACGACGGTTTGAAAGGTGGTCGATATCGTCGACGGTAGCGTTAGAGTTGACCAGCTGGATAAGATACTTGATGATCTCGATGATATCATCCTTGGTCAATACGCGTACCTCAGAGTCGGTGTCAAGACCGAGCTTCTTGTTGATACGGTAGCGACCTACCTCGCCCAAGTCATAACGCTTGTCAGAGAAGAAGAGGTTCTGGAATACCTCGCGAGCAGATGCGTCATCAGCAGGATCGGCATTACGGAGCTGGCGATAAATATAGAGCACAGCCTCCTTCTCAGAATTAGACGGGTCCTTAGCAAGAGTATTGAAGATGATAGCATACTTGTTGGCAGCCTCGGCATCCTTATGGAGAAGTATAGACTGAGCACCCGAATCGAGGATATCATCAATGTTGTCCTCAGTAAGTTCAGTCTCACGCTCCATGATAACTTCGTTGCGCTCGATAGATACAACCTCGCCGGTATCCTCGTCAACGAAGTCCTCGTTCCAAGACTTGAGCACACGTGCAGCAAGCTTACGACCGATGGCAGCCTTCATATTCTTCTTGTTGACCTTCATCTCCTCAGCAAGGTCGAATATCTGAAGGATATCCTTGTCCTGCTCGTAGCCCATGGCACGAAGAAGAGTAGTTACTGGCAACTTCTTCTTACGGTCGATGTAAGCATACATAACATTGTTAATGTCAGTAGCAAACTCAATCCATGAACCCTTAAACGGGATGATACGTGCAGAATAGAGCACAGTGCCGTTAGCATGAACACCCTGGCCGAAGAATACGCCCGGCGAACGGTGCAACTGTGAAACAACAACACGCTCGGCACCATTGATTACGAAGGTGCCATTAGAAGTCATATATGGGATTGTGCCAAGGAATACGTCCTGTATGAATGTGCCGAAGTCCTCATGGTCGGGATCCGTACAGTAGAGTTTCATCTTAGCCTTCAAGGGTACGCTATATGTCAGACCGCGCTCAAGGCACTCGTCAATTGAGTAACGGGGCGGGTCGATATAGTAATCCAAGAACTCAAGAACGAAATTATTACGTGTGTCGGTGATAGGGAAGTTCTCTGAGAACACCTTATACAAACCGTCATTCTTGCGTTCCTCAGGCGGAGTGTCCAACTGTAGGAAGTCTTTGAAAGACTTGAGCTGCACATCGAGAAAATCCGGATAAGGTAACGGATTATGGACGCTGGCAAAGTTTACTCTGTTATCAACAATTTTTGAAGCCATCAGAAGTTATTATAGGGTGATAAAAATCAATGTATGTGAAAAGACACAAAAAGGTTAGGACCCGCCTACTTGGAAGATCCTAACCGTATAAAAATTTTGAAACGTTTGGTTACCGATTTATTGTCCGTACGCATTACGTACACAGCAACCAAGCGTTCTGGTTGTCAACGTAATGTTAAATTACTTGAGCTCTACCTTAGCACCAGCTTCCTCGATAGCCTTCTTCAAGTTCTCAGCCTCGTCCTTAGAGAGACCTTCCTTGATCTTAGCAGGAACACCGTCTACGAGGTCCTTAGCTTCCTTCAAGCCAAGACCGCAAGCTTCCTTAACTGCCTTTACTACCTGGAGCTTTGCAGCACCTACCTCAGCGAGGATAACATCGAAAGATGTCTTCTCCTCAGCAGCCTCACCTGCAGCAGCAGGACCAGCGGCTACAGCTACAGCAGCTGCAGCAGGCTCGATGCCGTACTCTTCCTTGAGGACTGTTGCCAACTCATTTACTTCCTTTACTGTGAGATTTACCAACTCTTCAGCAATAGCTTTGATATCTGCCATTTTATTCTAAAATTTTAATTGTTTTTAATATTAATGTTTTGTGACTTGGAGATGTATTATTCAGGACGCTCGCCCAAAGTCTTAAGCACACCGTGAATAGTGTTTGCGCCTGACTGGAGAGCAGAAACAACGTTCTTTGCAGGAGACTGCAGCAATGCCACGATATCTGCGATAACCTCGTTCTTGCTCTTGAGAGCTACGAGTGCCTCGAGCTGGTCAGCGCCGAAGATTGTCTCCTCAGCATAAGCAGCCTTGAGTGCAGGTACGCCCTCTTTCTTGTATTCCTTCAGCAGCTTAGCGGGAACGTTAGCTGTGTTGCAGAACATAACAGCTGTAGTACCCTTAAGTGAGTCATACATCGGCTCGAAATCTATGTCGCTTGCCTGAAAAGCCTCACGGAGGAGACTGTTCTTAACGACGATCATCTTGATCTCGCTCTTGAAGCACTTGCGACGCAGATTGCTTGTAGCCTCGGCGTTGAGACCTGCGAGGTCAACAAGGTAGAAGTGAGAATATTCCTTCAACTTCGCACCGAGCTCAGCAATAATAGTATCTTTTACTTCTTTCTTCATTTTACAAAACTTTTAGAGTTACTCAACTGATTTAGGATCAACCTTGATACCCTTACTCATAGTGCTCGAAATAAAGATACTCTTGATGTATGTACCTTTAGCAGCAGCAGGCTTGAGCTTGATGATGGTAGCGATGAACTCCTTAGCATTCTGATAAATCTGCTCCGGAGTGAAGCTAACCTTACCGATTGATGTGTGGACGATACCAGCCTTATCAACCTTAAAGTCAATCTTACCCTGCTTTACTTCCTTAACTGCCTTAGCAACGTCCATAGTTACAGTGCCGCTCTTAGGGTTAGGCATCAATCCACGCGGACCGAGGATACGGCCGATAGGACCAATCTTACCCATGCAAGAAGGCATTGTGATGATTACGTCAACATCTGTCCAGCCGCCCTTGATCTTCTCGATATACTCGTCAAGACCTACATAGTCGGCACCAGCCTCTTTAGCGGCAGCTTCCTGATCAGGAGTACAGAGTGCGAGCACGCGTGTAACCTTACCAGTACCGGCGGGCAGTGAAACCACGCCACGAACCATCTGGTTAGCCTTACGCGGGTCAACGCCCAAGCGTACATCAATATCGAGAGAAGCGTCGAACTTGGTAGTGGTGATTTCCTTTACCAGCTCTGAAGCCTCTTTCAGTGTGTATGCCTTCCCTGCTTCAACCTTGTCAGCTACTGATTTTTGATTTTTTGTCAGTTTCATTTCTTAAAAATTGAAGTTATTAAACATTTTCAGGGAAGTCTCCCTCTACAGTGATACCCATACTTCTTGCTGTTCCTGCAACGAGGCGCATAGCCGATGCTACAGTAAAGCAGTTAAGATCCTTCAGTTTGTCCTCAGCGATTGCTTTTACCTGCTCCCAAGTTACTTTACCAACTTTCTGGCGGTTAGGCTGGGCTGAGCCACTCTTCACCTTGGCTGCCTCTTTGAGCTGTACAGCTGCAGGAGGAGTCTTGAGTTCGAAGCTGAATGATTTATCGGTGTAGTAAGTGATAACAACAGGAATGATTTTGCCTGCCTTATCCTGGGTTCTGGCGTTGAACTCTTTGCAGAATCCCATGATGTTGATACCCTTTGAACCAAGTGCAGGTCCTACGGGAGGAGAAGGATTCGCAGCGCCACCTTTAATCTGTAATTTGATTAATCCAGCAACTTCTTTAGCCATTTTGTCTGTTAATATTTAATTTGATTAATATAAAAGAATTCTCACGCGTTCGTAACAATGCGTTAGCCTTCTTTTTCGACTTGCATAAAACCAAGCTCCAACGGAGTCTTACGTCCGAAGATCTTGACCATCACCTTAAGTTTGCGCTTCTCGGCGTTCACCTCTTCGATGACGCCACTGAAACCAGAGAATGGACCGTCAGTCACCTTCACGGTCTCATCAACCATGTAGGGAACATCTACGTTGTCGACAATCTCCGTCTCCTCGCATGTACCGAGCATACGGTTGATTTCCGACTGAGGCACGGGTGAGGGATTATCCAAACCGCCAAGAAAACCTAACACATTTGGCATGAAGCGCAGCGTGTGAGCCACGTCGCCTACGAGGGCTGCTTCAACAAACACATAGCCTGGAAGAGAAATCTTCTCTTTTACAACTCGCTTACCATTACGCAAAGTAGCGTGCTTCTCAAGCGGCAGAACCACCTGTGAAACATGCGCCTCGAGCAACGGATTGTGCTTTATCTCAGCGTCAATGTATTCCTTTACTTTGAATTCCTTGCCGCTGGCAGCACGAAGCACATACCATTTCTTTTCAGTTTTAGCCATTTTTTCTTGTGACGATTAACCTGGGTATACCATTCCCATGACCCATTTGAACAACGAGTCCATAGCGAACACCACTGCTGCAATGACAAGGGAAGCAGATAATACAATCACTGCGCTGTGGTTGAGTTCAGCATACTTTGGCCAAGTAGTTTTATGCGCAAGTTCGTCATAGCAACACTTGCAATAATTTACTAACTTTTTAAACATATTATCTTCTTTTAGCACGGGAAGAGAGGCTCGAACTCCCGACACCTGGTTTTGGAGACCAGTGCTCTACCGACTGAGCTATTCCCGTAGGATAGTTCCCGATGCCGAAGCAGTGCGGGAACTATTGTTATTTAGTCAACCTCCCGAAAGAGGTCAGCTGATGGCGAATTAATCGTCGAGAATCTCTGTAATCTGACCTGAACCTACTGTACGGCCACCCTCGCGGATAGCGAAACGAAGGCCCTGGTTCAGAGCAACTGCGTAGATAAGCTCAACCTCAATCTCTACGTTGTCACCAGGCATTACCATCTCAACTCCCTCAGGAAGCTTGATCTCACCTGTACAGTCCATAGTACGGAGGTAGAACTGAGGACGATACTTGTTGCCGAACGGAGTGTGACGACCACCCTCTTCCTTCTTCAAAACGTAGATAGAAGCCTTGAAGTGCTTGTGAGGCTTGATCTGACCCGGGTGGCAGAGTACCATACCGCGCTTAATCTCGTTCTTGTCGATACCACGGAGGAGAAGACCTACGTTATCGCCAGCTTCACCCTCGTCAAGGATCTTACGGAACATCTCAACACCAGTAACGACGCACTTCTTGTCCTCACCGAGACCAAGGAGTTCTGTCTCGTCGCCTACCTTTACGCGACCAGTCTCGATACGACCAGTAGCAACAGTACCACGACCTGTGATTGAGAATACGTCCTCGATAGGCATCAAGAAAGGTTTGTCGAGGTCACGTGGAGGCTCCTGAATCCATGTGTCAACAGCGTCCATGAGCTCCATTACCTTGCTTACCCAAGGCTCCTTGCCATTGAGTGCACCAAGAGCAGAACCGCGGATGATAGGAGTATCCTCCTCATAGCCGTACTGGTCGAGGATCTCGCGAACCTCCATCTCTACGAGCTCGAGCATCTCCTCGTCCTCTACCATATCGCACTTGTTCAAGAAAACAACCATGCGAGGTACGTTCACCTGACGAGCGAGAAGTACGTGCTCACGTGTCTGAGGCATAGGACCGTCAGTAGCAGCAACTACAAGGATAGCACCGTCCATCTGAGCAGCACCAGTTACCATGTTCTTAACGTAGTCGGCGTGACCCGGGCAGTCTACGTGAGCGTAGTGACGGTTAGCTGTTTCGTACTCGATGTGAGCAGAGTTGATGGTGATACCACGCTCTTTCTCCTCAGGAGCGTTATCGATCTGGTCGAAAGACTTAACTTCCTCGCCACCGAAACCCTTATCGTGAAGAGTCTTAGAAATGGCAGCTGTAAGAGTGGTCTTACCATGGTCAACGTGACCAATTGTACCAATGTTAACGTGCGGTTTGGTGCGCACAAATGTTTCTTTAGCCATAGCTTTCTATTTTATATATAAATTGTTTATTCTGTTTTTCTTCTGATTTCGGTTTAAGAAACAAGAAGTAGAGCTGTAACTGAGAGTTGAACTCAGGACCTCTTCCTTACCAAGGAAGTGCTCTACCACTGAGCTATTACAGCAAGTTAATAAATTGAGCGGAAAACGGGGCTCAAACCCGCGACCCCCAGCTTGGAAGGCTAGTGCTCTATCAACTGAGCTATTTCCGCAAAAGTGTTTTGAAAGTGGGTGGTGATGGATTCGAACCACCGAAGGCATCGCCAGCAGATTTACAGTCTGCCCCATTTGGCCACTCTGGTAACCACCCAATCCTTAAAATAATTCGCTCTAATAATAAAGGTTAGCGCGAGAAGAAAAAACTGCGACCAGTCATTCTGTTTCGTTTGAGCCTCTTGTCGGATTCGAACCAACGACCCCGAGATTACAAATCACGTGCTCTGGCCAACTGAGCTAAAGAGGCAAAATCCTTGCAGCCGTTAGACCGCGATTTAGGACTTGTTCTAAAACGGCTGCAAAGATACGACTTATTTTTTATCCGCCAAAACTTTTCGGCTTTTTTTTACATTTTACGTGCTTTTTCTTTGAATTTGGTTAATTGTACCTTCATTGCGTCGACACAAAGGTCTACTCCCTCCTCAAATGTATCGCATGTCTTCTCTACGAAAAGAGTCTGTCCGGGAACGCTCACTGTAAGGCTTGTTTCCTTATTCTGTGAAGTAGCAGGCTTCACAACTTTGAGCTGTACCTCGGCTGTCTTGATGTCTTCGAATGTCTTCTCCAATTTTGCAACCTTCTTCTCGATGAAGTCCTGCAATTTCTCAGTAGCGTCAAAATGAATTGACTGAATCTTGATTTCCATAGTTACCTCCTTTTTTTTGATTTTAAGGGTTATGCCCTGGGATGGGCTTTACTATAAACTTTCTTCAATTGTTCGAATGTGGTGTGTGTATAGATTTCCGTTGTCGACAGTTCGCTATGCCCGAGCAGCTTCTGCACGCTCTCAAGGTCGGCGCCGTTGTTGAGCATTGCCGTTGCGAAGCTGTGCCTTAGTACATGCGGTGAGCGTTTGGCAAGGCTGCCTATTGCCGAGAGTTGCATCACTACCAGCTTGCGCAGCTGTTCGTAAGTCATGCGTTGTCCGCGGTCGTTTAGTAATAGTGCCTTGTCCATCCGTTGATGCCACTGTTCGTCGCGCTGTCTGATATATTCCTGCAGTTGGGCACGGAGTTCGTCGCCGAAGGGTATGGCGCGTTGCTTGTTGCCCTTGCCCACTACTCTTATCTCACGCCTATCGAAGTCGACAGAACTGTCGTCGAGTCCGGTCAGTTCGGAGGCTCGCATTCCGGTTTCGTATAGTAGTATTAATATGGTACGCGCACGTGTACTTATATAGTCACTGCCCCACTCTGCCGAATCGAGCAACCTATCCATGTCGTCCTCGCGCACAAACTGCGGCAGATAGCGCGACCTTTTAGGTCCGCGCACCAAGTGTGCCGGGTCGTGGCTGACGAGTCCGCGCGACAGTGCAAACCTATACATCGACCTTACGGCACTTAGCCTTCGGCAGATTGATGTGGCTGAGTTGCCTCGCTCCATCATCATCTCCATCCACCCGCGTATGTCTTCGGTGTCGGCAGTGTCTACTGTCACATGTCCGTCGAGAGTGTCAAGATAGGCGACATACTGCTCAAGGTCGTGCTTATAGCTCGTCAACGTTTGCTCCGAGCGTCTGCGTTCAAAGCGCATGTAGTCCAAGAAATCGTAAATCTCCATATCGTTACACCTCATTTAGGTTTCGTCAACGAATGTACATATTTTATTTCATTCCGCCAAATTTTTATGCGTCTTTTTTCACAAGTGCTACAAAATTGCTGTTTAAGTATGAAAAAGACAACACCTGTTCCGACTACTGTACGTACATTATAAAAACACAATAATTGTAAACTAATACCTGTCAATCCAAATAAAAACGCTATCTTTGCATTATGAAATCTACGTTACGTGAAACTCATAATTTCGTAAACGCCTAAGATTCAAACAACTACTCTACAAATCAATTTAGGAACTAACATTATAACTTAAATCATACTAATTTACAAAATCCTAAAACTATGAGCAAATATCCAAAAATTGGAATTCGCCCCACCATCGACGGTCGTCAGGGTGGCGTACGCGAGAGTCTTGAAGAGAAGACAATGAACCTCGCAAAGTCTGTAGCCAAACTTATCAGCGAGAATCTGCGCAACGGTGACGGTTCGCCCGTTGAGTGCGTCATCTCCGACACCACTATCGGTCGTGTTGGCGAGAGCGCTGCCTGTGCCGAGAAGTTCGAGCGCGAGGGCGTAGGCTCTACCATCACCGTCACTTCATGCTGGTGCTATGGTGCCGAGACTATGGACATGAACCCGCACTGGCCGAAGGCTGTATGGGGATTCAATGGAACAGAGCGTCCGGGTGCTGTGTACCTTGCTGCCGTGCTCGCCGCACACGCCCAGAAGGGTCTGCCGGCTTTCGGCATCTACGGACACGACGTACAGGACCTCGAGGACGACTCAATACCTGCCGATGTTGCTGAAAAGATTCTGCGCTTTGCTCGTGCTGCTCAGGCAGTGGCTACAATGCGCGGCAAGTCATATCTGTCAATGGGTTCTGCATGTATGGGTATCGCCGGAAGTATCGTCAATCCTGACTTCTTCCAGGAGTATCTCGGCATGCGCAACGAGAGCGTTGACCTCACCGAAATCATCCGCCGCATGACCGAGGGCATCTACGACCCCGAGGAGTACAAGAAGGCTATGGCTTGGACCCGCGAGCACTGTATGTGCAACGAGGGCGAGGACATCGCCAACCGCCAGGGCAAGGCCAAGACACGCGAGGAGAAGGATGCCGACTGGGACTTCATCGTAAAGATGATGATTATCATGAAGGACCTCATGCACGGCAACCCACGCCTTGAGGAAATCGGATTCAAGGAAGAGGCCATCGGACACAACGCTATCGCAGGCGGTTTCCAGGGCCAGCGCCAGTGGACTGACTTCTATCCTAACGGCGACTATCCCGAGGCTCTTATGAATACTTCGTTCGACTGGAACGGACCACGCGAGGCTATCACTCTCGCTACTGAGAACGACGCAGGCAACGGTGTTGCAATGCTCTTCAACCACCTTCTCACTGGCCGTGCACAGATATTCTCTGACGTACGCACTTATTGGAGCCCCGAGGCTGTGAAGCGCGTCACTGGCAAGGAGCTCACTGGCCGTGCTGCCGGCGGTATCATCCACCTCATCAACTCTGGTGCTACTACTCTCGACGGCTCTGGCGCTGCTACCGACGCAGAGGGCAACCCGACTATGAAGCACTTCTGGGAATTGACCGAGGAGGATATCGACGCATGTCTGAAGGCTACCACTTGGTATCCTGCCAACCGCGACTACTTCCGTGGCGGCGGTTTCTCTTCCAACTTCCTCTCTAAGGGCGGCATGCCTGTCACAATGGTACGTCTGAACCACGTCAAGGGCCTTGGTCCGGTGCTTCAGCTGGCTGAGGGATGGACAGTAGAGATCGACCCCGAAATCCACAATATTCTCGACAAGCGTACCGACCCGACATGGCCTACCACATGGTTCGTGCCACGTCTGTGCGACAACCCCGCATTCAAGGACGTTTACTCTGTGATGAACAACTGGGGTGCCAACCACGGCGCTATCTCTTACGGCCACATCGGTGCCGACCTCATCACTATGTGCTCTATCCTCCGCATTCCTGTATGTATGCACAACGTTGAGGACGACCAGATCTTCCGCCCAGCCGCTTGGAACGCATTCGGTATGGACAAGGAAGGTGCCGACTTCCGCGCATGCAAGAACTACGGACCGATTTATAAATAAAAAACAAAAGCCCCTCCCCCATCCCCTCCCCCGCAGGGAGGGGCGTGAATGGCTTTTACACATTATATATTATTATATAACAACAAAAATCTGAACGCCTCACCGACTCTTCTTCTCCACGCATTGACGGAATGGTCTGTATATTCTGAAACTTAAGCAGACTGTACATACCACTCCCTCCCTACGGGGGAGGGCTGGGGTGGGGCTTTATACTACTATGACCAGAAGATTCATCCTAAACGAAGTATCATATTTTGGCCCTGGCGCACGTAAGGAATTACCGGGCGAAGTGCGCCGTCTCGGATTGCACAAAGCATTGGTTTGCACCGATAAGGACCTCATCAAGTTTGGCGTTGCACAGAAAGTGCTCGACGTGCTCGACGAGGCTGGCATACCATACGAAGTGTTCAGCGAGATCAAGCAGAACCCGACAGTGAAGAACGTGAAGCTCGGACTTGAGGCATTCGCCAAGTCGGGAGCCGACTTCCTTCTCGCCATCGGTGGCGGTTCGAGCATCGACACATCAAAGGCTATCGGTATCATCACCAACAATCCCGAATTTGCCGACGTCGTATCGCTTGAGGGCGTAGCCGACACCAAGCACAAGTCAGTGCCCATCATCGCCCTGCCTACTACAGCCGGAACAGCAGCCGAGGTTACTATCAACTACGTCATCACCGACGAGGAGAACGAGAAGAAGATGGTTTGTGTCGATTCTAACGACATCCCTGCCATCGCTATCGTCGATGCCGAACTGATGTACACTCTGCCCCGCTCGCTCACAGCAGCAACGGGTCTCGACGCTCTCACTCACGCTATCGAGGGCCTCATCACCAAGGGTGCTTGGGAGATGAGCGACATGTTCGAAATCAAAGCTATCGAGATGATTGCACGCCACTTGGAGACAGCTGTCAACGAGCCGTCTAATCCTGAGGCTCGCGACGGAATGGCTGTGGCTCAGTACATTGCTGGCATGGCTTTCTCTAACGTAGGTCTGGGTGCCGTTCACGGTATGGCACATCCGCTCGGTGCTATCTTCGACATTCCTCACGGCGTAGCCAACGCTCTGCTCCTGCCGATAGTAATGGAGTTCAACGCTCCTGCCGCTCTCGACAAGTATGTGACTATCGCCAAGGCTATGAACGCCTACCGCGAGGGCATGACTCGCGAAGAGGCTGCCACAGCTGCCGTTGATGCAGTGCGCCAGCTCAGCATCCGCGTAGGTATTCCGCAGCACCTCGCCGAACTCGGCATCAAAGAGGAAGACCTGCCGCGCCTCGCAAAGGCTGCCTTCGCCGACGTATGCACACCGGGCAATCCGCGTGATATAACAGAGGAGGACATACTCGAACTTTACAAGAAAGCATTCTAATTGAGAGTTTCACATAGTTGAAAAAAACATGATACAGGATTATCAGATACAGGAATTTCTTCGCCAAGCTCATCGCGTTGGCGACGCAGGCTTGACACTTTGCTCAAGCGGTAACATTTCATGGCGCATCGGCGACGAGGCGCTCGTTTCAGGAACTGGCTCTTGGGTGCCCACTCTTCCTAAGGAGAAGGTGTCTATCTGCCGCGTAGCCGATGGCGAAGTGCTCAACGGCGTAAAGCCTTCTATGGAGAGCGGTTTCCACCTCGGCGTATTGCGCGAGCGTCCCGACTGCGACGTAGTGCTCCACTTCCAGTCGAAGTATGCCACAGTTGTGTCGTGCATGGCTGAGACTCCGAAGGACTTCAACGTTACAGCCGAGGTACCGTGCCACGTAGGTCGCGAGATACCCGTTATCCCCTACTTCCGTCCCGGCTCACCCGAGTTGGCAGAGGCTGTAAAGGCAGCACTCAAGGACCACAACTCGGCTCTGATGCTCAAGCACGGCCAGGTGGTTTGCGGCAAAACATTCGACGAAGTGTTCGAGCGCGCCATGTTCTTCGAAATGGCATGCCGCATCATCGTTCTCAGCGGAGGCAAGTACAACACTCTCACAGCTGAGGAGATTGACGACCTCGAAGCATACGTGCTGGGAAAGAAGCAGAAGTAAAATAAAACAGAAAGCCCCAGCCCTACCCCCATCCAGCCCCACCCCCAGCCCCTCCCCCGTAGGGAGGGGAGTGATATGATTTATTGATTAAGAGACGATAAACACAAGCAAATCTGTTTTTTTGTCAATCGTCGCATACTTTTTCAATCGTTGCATACTACTCCCCTCCCTGCGGGGGAGGGGTCGGGGGTGGGGCTGAGGGTGGGGCCGAATGGGGCTTCTTACCCTAACAACAATGACCTATTTAGCTATCGACTTCGGCGGCGGCTCGGGCCGTGTCATTGCCGGAACTATAACCAATGAGGGCGGACGCAAGCAGCTCACCATGCAACTTGTTCACCGCTTTCAAAACCGACAGGTGCGCCTGGGCGAGCATGTCTACTGGGACTTCCCGGCTCTCTTCGAGGACATGAAGACCGGATTGCGCAAAGCCGCACAGCTGGGACTGGACGTGGCTGGCATCGCCGTGGACACATGGGGTGTCGACTTCGGACTCATCGACCGCCAAGGCAACCTCATCGGCAATCCTGTGTGCTACCGCGACGCGCGCACTCAGGGCATGGCTGAAGAATTCTTCAGCACCATCAACCCGACCGAGCACTATGCCGTCAACGGCACTCAGGTGATGGAGATAAACACTCTGTTCCAATTGCTCAGCATGAAGAAATCCGACTCTCCGCAATTGCAGATAGCCGACCGCATGCTCTTCACACCCGACCTCTTCTCGTTCTTCCTTACGGGCGAGGCAAACACCGAATACACCATAGCCTCAACATCCGAAATGCTCAACGCCACCACACGCTCATGGGACTGGCAGCTGATAGACCGTCTGGGTCTGCCACGCCACCTCTTCTGCCCTATCGTGATGCCTGGCACAGTGCGCGGACGTCTGCGCCGCGACATTGCCGAGGAGACCGGACTGAGCGAAGTGGACGTTATAGCTGTCGGTTCGCACGACACAGCCAGTGCCGTTGCAGCCGTACCTGCCAAGGCCGACGAGCATCCTGTAGCCTTCATCAGCTCAGGCACATGGTCGCTGCTCGGCGTAGAGATTGACGCGCCGATACTCACCGAAGAGGCACGCAGCGCACAATTCACCAATGAGGGTGGCATAGGCGGCAAGATTACATTCCTGCAGAACATCACGGGACTGTGGTTCTTGCAGCGTCTGATGGCAGAATGGCGCGACGAGGGCGACGAACAGCAATACGACCCGCTGCTCGCAGCCGCCGACCGCTCGCCAATCAAGTCCATCATACCCGTCGACGCACCCGAATTCCAGAACCCCAAATCCATGCAACAGGCCATTTGCGACTATTGCAAGAGCCACGGCATGGAGGTGCCGCAGTCGAAGGGCGACACCACACGCGTCGTACTGCAATCACTCGCAGCCAAATATGCCGAGACTACACACGCACTCAACGCCATGCTGCCCTCGCCTATCAAGACTCTGCACATCATCGGAGGCGGATCGCAAAACAAGCTTCTCAACCGACTCACACAAGAGGCTCTCGGCATACCTGTAGAGGCAGGACCTGTAGAGGCTACAGCCATCGGCAACATACTCACCCAGGCACTCGCCAAGGGCGAAGTGAGCGACATCAACGAGATGAGAAGCATCACGATAAACTAAAACAACCACCTATCTAATGAAACAATCTATCCTATCAAAGGACGGCGTGAGCTACGTCGTGCCCTTTGTGCTCATAACATCGTGCTTCGCACTATGGGGCTTTGCCAATGATATCACCAACCCAATGGTCAAGGCATTCTCCAAGATATTCCGCATGTCTGCCACCGACGGCGCAATGGTGCAGGTGGCTTTCTATGGCGGCTACTTCGCCATGGCGTTCCCCGCAGCCATGTTCATACGCCGGTTCAGCTACAAGGCTGGCGTACTCGTAGGCCTGGGACTCTACGCTCTGGGCGCTTTCCTGTTCTATCCCGCCAAGATGACGGGCGAGTACTATCCGTTCCTCGCCGCCTACTTCATACTCACGTGCGGACTCTCGTTTCTTGAGACATCGAGCAATCCCTACATCCTGTCGATGGGAACTGAAGAAACAGCCACCCGCCGACTCAACCTGGCACAGTCGTTCAATCCGATGGGGTCGCTGCTGGGCATGTACGTAGCTATGAACTTCATCCAGGCCAAGCTCAATCCGCTCGACACCGCAACGCGCGCCAATCTGTCGCCCGACGAGTTTGAGGCAGTGAAGGAGTACGACCTTTCGGTGCTCATAGGTCCATACCTCACCATCGGACTCGTAATCATTGCCATGTTCGCTATCATCCTGTTCTGGCCTATGCCTAAGAATGGCGACAAGAACAAGCAGATAAACTTCCTGCCCACACTGCGCCGTATCTTCACCATGCCACACTATCGCGAGGGCGTCATAGCCCAGTTCTTCTATGTAGGCGTACAGATTATGTGCTGGACCTTCATCATCCAGTACGGTACACGCGTACTCATGGCTGAGGGAATGGGCGAACAGGCTGCCGAGGTTATGTCGCAGCAGTACAACATCATCGCAATGGTGATATTCTGCTGCTCACGATTCATCTGCACCTTCCTCCTGCGCTACGTCAACACCGGACAGCTGCTTATGCTTCTTGCCGTCGCCGGTGGCGCACTGGTAGTGGGAGTAATCACCCTTCAGAACATATACGGCCTCTACTGTCTCGTTGGTGTGAGTGCCTGTATGTCGCTCATGTTCCCCACCATCTACGGCATTGCGCTTACCGGGCTGGGCGACGACGCCAAGTTTGGTGCTGCCGGCCTCATCATGGCTATCCTCGGAGGTAGCGTGCTGCCCCCACTCCAGGCTTCGATCATCGACAAGGGCGAACTCTTCGGCATGCCAGCCGTCAACGTTTCGTTCATCCTGCCGTTCATCTGCTTCGTGGTGATAGCCATATACGGACAGCGCACGTACATGCGCAGCAAGGGAAAACTCTAAGAATTGAGAATTGAGAATTGAGAGTTGAAAGTTATGATATGTTGTATCAATTGAAGAATTGCAGCAAAAGAACGCTATCAAGGTAATCATAACTCTCAATTCTCAACTTTCAATTCTCAACTAAAATATAACATTATAAATAACAAATAATTCATTCTGATGAACAAAACCATTATTTCAGTAGCAGCCCTTTCGTGCCTCGCAGCCACAATGCAGGCACAGAAGAAGGCTGCAGCACAACGCCCCAACATTGTGTACATCATGTGCGACGACCATGCCTTCCAGTGCATCTCGGCCTATGGACACGCCATTGGCAAGCTCGCACCTACGCCCAACATCGACCGTATAGCCGAGCGCGGTATGCGTTTTGACAAGGCATTCGTTGAGAACTCGCTCTCTACACCGTCGCGTGCATGTCTGATGACCGGACTTTACAGTCATCAGAATGGACAGCGCCAGCTGGGCGAGGGAATCGACACATCGCGCACTTTCTTCACCGAACTGCTGCAGGATGCCGGCTATCAGACTGCCATCATCGGCAAGTGGCATATGGGATGCGACCCTAAGGGATTCGACTATTACCACATCTACAACGACCAGGGACAGTACTGGAACCCGCAGTATCGTGGCACCGATACCCCCGACGGCAAATACATCGTTGAGGAAGGCTACAGCACCGACCTCTCTACCGACCATGCCATCGACTTTATGGACCATCGCGACAAGTCGAAGCCTTTCTGCCTCATGCTGCACCACAAGGCTCCGCACCGCAACTGGCAAGCCAACCTGAAGTATCTGGGCAAATACGATAACGTAAACTTCCCTATGCCCGAGACATTCTACGACGACTATACCACACGCGGCGAGGCTGTGCGCACCCAGAAGATGAGCGTTACGAAACACATGCGCTGGGAGCAGGACTTCAAGGTGCCCGAAATGCTCGACCTCAACAACGAGGACAGTAAGGACTCGTACAACGCTCTCATGGGCGAAATCAACCGTATGACTCCGGCTCAGCGTTCGGCTTGGGGACGCTACTACTTCCCACGCAACCGCAAACTGCTCGAAGCCAACCTCAAGGGCAAGGATCTCGACAACTGGAAGTATCAGGCTTACATACGCGACTACATGTCGGTAATAGCAAGTGTGGACGAGAGCGTGGGCCGTGTGCTCGACTATCTCGACAAGAACGGACTCACCGACAACACCATCATCGTCTACACCTCCGACCAGGGTTTCTACATGGGCGAGCACGGATGGTTTGACAAGCGATACATGTACGAGGAGTCGCTGCGCACACCGCTCATCATCAGCTATCCCGGACATACCAAGCCGGGCAGCGTATGCCACAAGCTGGTGCAGAACATCGACTATGCTCCTACATTCCTCGAACTTGCTGGCGTGAAGAAGCCGCAGGAAATGGTAGGCCGTTCGCTTCTCCCCATCTTCGACAACGGCGATGCCCAGAAGCAGTGGCGCTCAAGCATCTACTACCACTACTACGACTATCCTACCTACCACATGGTACGCAAGCACGACGGTGTACGCACCGACCGCTACAAGCTCATCCACTTCTATGGCAAGGGCGGCCTCGACGCAGTGCCTGAGAACAAGTATCAGGGCATTGAGGGAACTAATGAAAACAATACACTCAAGTCGCTCATCAGCATCGGCTACTTCGAGCCTAAGGACAACGCTGTGAACTACAACGAGCTGTACGACCTGCAGAACGACCCGCACGAGCTCAACAACCTCTATGGCAAGCCCGGTTATGAGAAGATAACCAAGCAGCTGCAGAAGGAACTCGACGCTTATCGCAAGGCGCAGAAGGTTGACGAATTCTAAAAATCCTATCGTAGCGGGGACCGGAGACCTCCGCTACGCAATAAGACCTTCTTTGTTTTTCAAAAGTAGTCCTTTTGGAAAACAAAGAAGGTCTTTACGCATCTACAGCAGTTCGGGCAACTGGAACAGTTTGGTGCCGTTGCTGCCCTTTATGAGGATGTACTTGTCGTGCGGTTTGTCGGCAGCTATTGCCTCCTTCACCTTTTCCACATTGTCGAAAAGGCGGAAGCCGGACGGTGTGTCGCATCCCTCAAACTCCGAACCTACGAGCCATACCTGGTCGAGCGTCATCTCTCGGAGCTGGTCGACAATTCGTTGATGCTCGTCGTGGCTCACCTCTCCCAATTCCTTCATATCACCTATAATCACCATTTTGCCCTTGGCTTCGATGTCGGCGAAGTTGCGCAGTGCGGCAGCCATGCTCGTCGGGTTGGCATTGTAGGCATCTACGATGAGTCGGTTGTCGGCAGTCTGCTCAAACTGCGAGCGATTGTTTGACGGCACATAGTTGCTCAGTGCACTTACGATGCTGTCAGCCGCTACACCGAAGTACAAGCCTATGCTCACGGCAGCAAGCATATTGGTTATGTTGTACTCGCCAATCAGATGGGTCGGCGTAGCGTGCGGAGCACCAACGGCAGTGCCGTCGTTGTGTCGCCAAGTGAAGTTGAGCATCGGCGAACAGCTGTCTACGTGTCCGCTCACCCACAGTTGGTCGTCGTCCTTGCAGCCGTAGCGCACGAGGTTCAGCCCCTCAGCTATGCCGTTGAGATAAGGATTCTCGCTGTCGATGAACACGCAGCTCTGCGGAGCCTTGCCGCCTTGCAGCGTCTTTCCATTGTCGGTATTGTCGAGTCCGTGGTTGGCGCGCATAAAGTCGTACAATTCGCCCTTGGTATGTATCACACCCTCAAACGAGCCGAAGCCCTGCAGATGGGCACGACCTACGTTGGTTATGATGGCATAGTCGGGCTCTACCACGTCGACGAGAGCCTTGATATCGCCCGGATGCGACGCACCCATCTCCACAACAGCTATCTCGTGCTCGGGACGAAGGCGCAGCAGCGTCTTGGGCACGCCTATGTCGTTGTTGAAGTTGCCCTGTGTGTACAGCACGTTGTATTTCTGCTGAAGTACGGCAGCGGTGAGTTCCTTGGTCGTTGTCTTACCGTTGGTGCCCGTGATGCCAATGATAGGTGTGGCAAGCGTGCGGCGATGGTAGAGAGCAAGCTGCTTGAGTGTAGTCAGGCAGTCGTCGCACAGAATGTAGCGCGAGTCGCCCTCAGGGGCATACTCTGCCTCGTCAACTACGGCATAGGCACAACCCTTGTCGAGTGCCATGGCGGCAAACTTATTGCCGTCGAACGATGCGCCTTTCAGCGCAAAGAACAACGAACCCTCGGGACAGTCGCGGCTGTCGGTGGTTACGATGGGGTGCTCGCTGAATATCTTATAAAGTTCGGTGATTTCCATAATCATTCCTTGTTTTGTTATCGTAAATATTACAATGCCTTCACGGCCTTCTCCAGACGCTCCATGGCGTCCTGCAGCACGGCGCGGGGCGACGCAATGTTCATACGCATGAATCCGCGACCCTCCTCGCCAAACATCTCGCCGTCGTTGAGAGCCAGACGTGCGCCGTCAACAAAGAGACGGTTGAGCGCGTCGTGGTCGAGATTGAGGTCGCGACAGTTGAGCCAGATGAGGAACGAGGCTTGCGGACGCAGCGCCTTTATCTGCGGAATGCGTGTCTTGAGGAAGTTGTCCACGAAGTCGATGTTGGCCTCAACATACTCCAGCATCTGCTGGCGCCACTCCTCACCATTCTGGAATGCTGCAACAGTGGCAATGGGCGAGAAGATGGTAGGCTCGCTGAGTTCGTTGGCGTCGAGCCACTCGAAGAACGGGCGGCGCAACTCCTCGTTGGACACAACGCAGTAAGAGCTGACGATACCGGCAATGTTGAATGTCTTCGACGGTGCTCCGAAGGTGATGCTGCACTGTGCTGCACGCTCCGAAACCGACGCAAACGGATGGTGCTTGAACCCCTTGTGAGCCATGTCGCAATGTATCTCGTCCGAGATGACAATGATGCCGCGCTCCCAGCAGAAGTCGGCAAGGCGGCTGAGGGTGTCCACATCCCACACGATGCCAGCCGGATTGTGAGGATTGGCGAGTATCAGCACGCGGCACTTCTCGTCAGCCACCTTGGCAAGCCCCTCGAAGTCCATCGAGTACGATCCGTCCTCATTCATGATGAGCGGATTCATCACCACCTGGCGCTTGTTGCCCAGCGGAGTGAGGCGGAACGGATGGTATACCGGCGGCTGGATGATTACCTTCTCGTCGGGCTTGCAGAACACGTTGACAACGAAGCCTATGCCCTTGACTATGCCCGGAATGAATCGCATCCATTCGCTGTCGACATTCCACTGATGATGGTCGGCAATCCATTTTGTCACCGTAGGCCAGAAGTCGGCAGGCATATCGGTGTATCCGTAGAGCGAGTGGTCGAGTCGGCGGCGCAGTGCGTCGGTGATAAACTCAGGAGTCTCGAAGTTCATGTCTGCCACCCACATCGGCGTAAGGTCAGGTCGGCCGTAGCGTTCGTTGAGTACGTCAACAGCCAAAGCACCCGTGCCGTGGCGGTCGATGATTTTGTCGAAGTTGTATTTTGTAGACATATAAATATGTATGCGTGTTATTTTTATTACACTACAAAAGTACATTCTTATTGCTTATCTAATCGTCAATAACTTGTCATTATGTTTTACATTTAGCAACATTTGCACATAACTTGTTTTTTTTAACAGAAAAATTTTACATTACGAATGCAAATACCTAAGTAAAAACCGTAAATTTGCAGTTACTAAATACCACACTATGAATATAAAACATCTACTACGAATTGCAGCATTGGTGGCAGTATTGTTCAGTATTACAATACAAAATGCAAGTGCTGCCAACGACAATCTCACGCAATATGTCAACCAATATATCGGTACGGGTGGCCACGGCCATACCGTGATGGGTGCCAACGCTCCCTTCGGACTCGTCATCGTAGGTCCAACAGAGCCACTGCGCGGATGGGACTGGACCTCGGGCTATCACTATAGCGACAACGAGATAATTGGCTTCGGCCACATGCACCTATCGGGTACGGGCATAGGCTGCCTGGGCGACATAGCCCTGCTGCCCGTGAGCAATCCCGACCAGCGCTCCACTTTCTTCACCCACGACAACGAGCGCATGCATCCCGGCTACTACTCGCTGCGACTCACCGACCCCGACGTGCTCGTAGAGCTGACAGCCACCAAGCGCTGCGCCATGCACCGCTATACATTCGGCAAGGGAGCCAAGCAGCAGTTGGCACTCGACCTGTCGCAGTGCATAGGATGGGACACTCCTACCGACTGTATGCTGTCGCAGGAGTCGCCCACACGACTCATAGGCTATCGCCGCTCTACGGGTTGGGCTAAGGACCGCCGTATATATTTCGCAATGGAATTTTCACGCCCCGTATACGTGGAGCGTTCCGATTCGATGTACCGTGCACTGCTGTCGTTCAACAGCCTCGACACACCACTGATTGTAAAGGTGTCGCTATCGCCCGTCGAGCCTGACAAGGCCAAAGCCAACATGCAATTCGAGATGCCCGGTTGGGACTTCGACGCTGTGGTAAGCAAGGTGGACGACGAGTGGAACACCCAACTCTCTCGCATACAGATAGACACTAAGGACAACACCCGTCGCCGCATATTCTACACTGCCATGTATCACCTCATGACCTCGTGCATGACATTCAACGACTTCGACGGACAATATCGCGGTGCCGACGGCAAGGTGCATCGTGGCGACTTCACCAACTACACCACGCTCTCGCTGTGGGACACCTACCGTGCCGCCCACCCACTCATGTCGTTCCTATTCCCCGACATGCAGCGCGACTTCGTGCAGACATTCCTCAACATCTACCGCCAGCAGGGCCGTCTGCCCGTATGGCATCTGATGGGCAATGAGACCGACTGTATGATAGGCAATCCGGGAGCCATCGTGCTTGCCGACCTCACGCGGAAGGGATTTGCCAAGGGACACGAGAAGGAAGTGTTCGAGGCTCTCAAGACGACACAGAGCACCGACATACGCAGCCTTGACATTCTGAAGAAGTACGGCTATATACCCTGGGACAAGGTGCCCACCAACGAGACCGTTGCCAATGCGCTGGAATACTGCATTGCCGACGACGCTACAGCCAAGATAGCTGCCATGCTGGGCAAAGAAGCCGACCGCCAGTACTTCTACAACCGCTCACGATCGTACGCCAAATACTTCGACCCCGCTACGGGATTTATGCGCGCTATAGGCACCGACGGCAAGTTCCGCACGCCGTTCGACCCCTTCAACGCCGAGCACCGCGCCAACGACTACACCGAAGGCAACGCCTGGCAGTACACATTCCTCGTGCCGCACGACGTGCACGGACTCATCAAGCTGTTCGGTTCGGACAGCAAGTTCATGAGCAAGCTCGACTCGCTGTTCATCGCTGAGGGCGACGCCGGAGCCAACGCCTCGCCCGACATGTCGGGCATGACCGGACAGTATGCCCACGGCAACGAGCCGTCACACCACGTGATATATATGTACAACTACGCCGGACGACCCGACAAGGCTGCTCCGCTACTGCGCAAGATGCTCACCGAGATGTATCACGACCAGCCCGACGGACTCTCGGGCAACGAGGACGTGGGTCAGATGTCGGCATGGTACATCACGTCGGCATTGGGTCTGTATCAGGTTGACCCCGTAGGCGGACGCTACGTGATAGGTTCGCCACTGTTCAGCAAGGCTACAGTAGACGTGGGTGGCGGCAAGAAGTTCACCGTCGTTGCACGCAACAACTCCGACCGCAACATCTATGTGCAGTCGGCACGCCTCAACGGACGCAGATACTACAAGTCGTACATCGACTTCAAGGACATAACACGTGGCGGAACGCTCGAACTCACCATGGGCGCAAAGCCTTCGAAGTGGGGCACAAAGAGCGTGAACCGTCCGTAACAAAAAAAGCAATCATAAAAATCTAATTTCTACTGTTATGAATCTTCATTTAAGCTCACAGATTGTACTTAACAAAGTACCCGAGCAGTACTACCGCCCTCGTACGGCAGTTGAACGTTCGGAAATGACACGTTGCGAGAAAATCTTTACCGACATATACCCGAAGATAGAGGAGGGTGCCAAGGTAATAGCCGATGCCGTAGAGAAGGAAATAAAGCGCTCGAAGCAAGCCGGCAAGAAGTGTGTGCTGGCTCTCGGCACTGGTCTGTCGCTCACTCCTATCTACCAGGAACTGGCACGCCGCCACAAGGAGGAAGGACTGAGTTTTGACAATGTAGTGGTGTTCAACGCCTACGAATACTTCCCACTCAACGCCGACAGCAAGCACAGCGCCATCGGACAGTTGCGCGAGCGTCTGCTCGACCATATCGACATCAAGGAAGAGAACATACACACTCCCGACGGATTCATTGCCCAGGACGACGTATATGAGCACTGCCGCACCTACGAACAGCTCATCGCTGCCGAGGGAGGCATCGACATTGCCATGCTCGGCATAGGCCGTATGGGCAACATCGCCTGTAACGAGCCTGGCTCGCACATTTCTTCTGCAAGCCGCCTGATTCTGATCGACCAGATGTCGCGCGACGAGATGACCAACAGCTTCGGCACTCTTGAGCAGGTTCCGCCATGCTCTATCACCATGGGCATCAGCACACTGCTCTCTGCCCACAAGCTGTTCCTCACAGCATGGGGCGAGGAGAAGGCCGACATCGTACAGAAGATTATCGAGGGCGAGATTACCGACGCCATTCCTGCCACATTCGTACAGACACACAACGACGCCAAGCTCATCTGCGACCTCGCTGCCGCCAGCAAGCTGACACGTATCATCCACCCGTGGCTCGTCACCAACTGCGAGTGGAACGACAAGACTATACGCGCTGCTGTGGTTTGGCTCTGCCAGCTTCTGGGCAAACCTATCCTGAAGCTCACCAACAAGGATTACAACGAGAACGGACTGTCTGACCTGCTGGCACGCTTCGGCTCGGCTTACAATTGCAACATCAAGATTTTCAACGACCTGCAGCACACCATCACTGGATGGCCTGGCGGCAAGCCTAACGCCGACGACACCAACCGTCCTGAGCGCGCCATGCCTGCTCAGAAGCGCGTGATAGTGTTCTCGCCCCACCCCGACGACGACGTTATCTCTATGGGTGGCACAATACGCCGACTCGTTCAGCAGAACCACGACATTCATATTGCCTACGAGACATCGGGCAACATCGCTGTGGGCGACGAGGAGGTGACACGCTTCATGCACTTCGTCAACGGCTTCAACCAGATTTTCTGCGACAGCAAGGACGAGGTGATAAAGAATATGTATGCCGACATCAAGCGATTCTTCAAGGAGAAGCGTGCATCGGACATGGACACTGCTGCCGTACGCAAGATTAAGGGTCTCATACGCCGAGGCGAGGCTCGCACAGCCTGCACCTACAACGGCATTCCACTCTCGCAGGTTCACTTCCTCGACCTTCCCTTCTACGAGTCGGGCAAGATTGAGAAGCTGCCTATGACCGAGAAGGACGTGGAGATAGTACGCGAACTGCTGCAGAAGGTAAAGCCTCATCAGATATACGTAGCCGGCGACCTTGCCGACCCGCACGGCACTCACCGCAAGTGTACCGACGCCGTACTGGCTGCGCTCGACCTTGAGAAGCAGGCTGGCGCCAAATGGATCAACGACTGCCGCGTATGGATGTATCGTGGAGCATGGGCTGAGTGGGAAATCGAGAATATCGAAATGTGCGTGCCTATGTCGCCTGAGGAGCTTCGTGCAAAACGCAACAGCATCCTGAAGCACTCTTCGCAGATGGAGAGCGCACCGTTCCTCGGCAACGACGAGCGCCTGTTCTGGCAGCGTGCCGAAGACCGCAACCACGCCACTGCCGAACTCTACCACAGCCTTGGACTGGCTTGCTACGAGGCAATGGAGGCTTTCGTACGATACAATCCGTAATTTAAAAGAGACAAGAGCGACACGCCCTACCCTTGTTGTTTGAACGACAATACAGACAATGATCGACAATAGGAGATGCAATATTATCAGTTGCACACTTGAATATTATAAAAATTGTCGAACATTGTCTGTATTGTCGTTAAATAAAAAATGTTTGTGTACCTTTGCACCCAGTATTAAGGATAATGAACAAATAATTTTTTTTTCAAATCATGCTTGACTTACCCAAAGACCCGATGATGCTCTTCAGCGTCATCAATATGCGTCTGCGCGACATCTATCCGTCGCTCGACGCTCTGTGCGACGACCTCCACGTCGACAAGAAAGAAATTATCGACCGCCTGGCTGCTGCAGGATTCGAATACAACGAACAACAGAACAAATTCTGGTAATGACTTCACAATACAACAACCACTACCGCACGCTGCTATCCATTGGCATTCCTATCATGATAGGGCAGCTTGGAATGATTATTCTCAGTTTTGCCGACACCATGATGGTGGGCCATCATAGCACCAGCGAACTGGGTGCAGCTTCGTTCGTCAACAACATCATGAACCTCGTAATCATCACCGGCACGGGTTTCTCTTACGGCCTTACGCCTATCGTGGGCGGTCTGTTCGGACGCAAGCAACTGGCCGAAGCAGGTCAGGCTTTGCGCTGCTCGCTGCTCGCCAACACTTTAGCTGCGGTGATAATGATGGCTGCATTGACCATACTCTACTTCAATCTTGCCAACATTGGGCAACCCGACGAACTCCTACCCTACATGCGGCCCTACTATCTGGTGCTGCTTGCATCGCTGCCCTTTGTCATGCTGTTCAATGCCTTCAAGCAATTCACCGACAGCATCACCGAGACGCGCACGTCGATGTGGATACTCCTGTCGGGCAATCTGCTCAACATCATAGGCAACTACATATTGATATACGGTAAGATGGGAATGCCCGAGATGGGAGTTGTAGGTGCCGGCGTGTCTACATTGGTGTCGCGCATCGTCATGGTGGGCATATTCCTCGTTGTATTCCTCTGCAAACGCAGTATGCAACAATATCGTGAGGGATTCTTCAGCCTCGGATGGTCGCGCCAATTGGTGCGACGACTGAGCACGCTCGGCACTCCGATAGCTTTGGAAATGGGTATGGAGACAGCCTCATTCTCGCTGTCAATCATCATGGTGGGATGGCTTGGCACCATTGCTCTGGCTTCGCATCAGGTGATGTCCACCATATCGCAGTTTACGTTTATGGTGTACTACGGACTGGGTGCTGCCGTAGCCGTTCGCACAAGCTACTTCCACGGTCAGGGCGACACGCTCAATACGCGCCACGTAGTTACCGCCGGACTGCGACTGATGGTGGTGCTTGAGGTGCTGTTGGGAGGCATAATATTCCTCCTGCGCAAAGACATTGGCTCATGGTTTACCGACTCGGCTGAGGTGTCGGCATCGGTGCTGTCGCTTATGCTGCCATTCTTCATCTATCAGTTTGGCGACGGCTTGCAGATAAACTATGCCAACGCGCTGCGCGGCATAGCCGACGTGAAGCCGCTTATGGTGATTGCCTTCATAGCCTTCTTCGTCATCTCGCTGCCCGTAGGCTATCTGTGCGGATTCGTAATGGGCTACGGACTCGTTGGCGTATGGATGGCGTTCCCCTTCGGACTGACAAGTGCCGGCATCATGATGTGGTGGAGGTTCAGAAAAATGATGGATATAATCAGTCGCGGCTGATTATATCCATATATTCTTTATAGGAGATGTATCGTCCGCCCATCGACTTGAGGTGAGGAGTCTCAAACTGGCAGTCGATTATCGAGCCGCCATGCTCACGCATGAAGTCGGCAAGGAATATCAATGCCACCTTGCTGGCGTTGGGCACGAGCGAGAACATGCTCTCGCCGAAGAATGAGCGTCCAATTGTCACGCCATAAAGTCCGCCCACCAGTCTGCCGTCTTGCCACACCTCCACGCTCTGCGCGAAACCCTGGCGATGCAATTCGGTATAGGCACGTATGATTTCGTCGCCCAGCCATGCACCCTCGTGCACGTTGCGTCCGTTGGCAGCGGCACATCCGCTTATCACTCCGTCGAAACATTCGCCCATCGACACCTCAAACACTCCCTTGTTCATCAGCGTGCGCATAGAGTGCGACACGTGTATCTCGTCAGGAAAAATGACGAAGCGCTGCTGCGGACAATACCACAGCGGCTCCTTCTCGTCGCGAAACGAATACCACGGGAATATGCCGTGACTGTAAGCCAGCAGCAGGCGGTCGATACTAAGGTCGCCGCCTACGCACAGCAGTCCGTCGGGCTCTACGTCGACGGGACGCGGAAATATCAGTTCTTTACCTATTCTGTATATCATAATGTGGAATGTGGAATGTGGAATGTGGAATGGTTGTAGCGCGTTGCACTACAATGTACAATGTAGAATGTGGAATGCTTATTGTTTGGTCGCAATATTCTGCCGTGCTGTTTTCGTTATAGCAACCAACATACGTTTCAATTCATCGCAATCCTTATATATGGAGTCAAACTGCTGCTTGTTTATATACTTTGTTCTTTCAAGAAGACGTAACCAATAAAGCGTTTCATTACACTCCTTCAAGGAAATATACGTTTTAGCAACAAAATCATTTTTGGTTATTGCACATTGCGCTTCTGCAACATTCGCACCAATACTTGTACCACTTCTGAACATCTGGTCTGCAATACGGTACTCATGCTTTTCTTCGTTTAAAAAACGGCACAGACCAACAATACGTATTGAGAAATTCATACATTTCTCTTCTACTAAAGAACCAAAGTCACTCATATTATATTTTATTGTGGTTAAACAAATAAACATTAAATCATCATTCAACATTGAACATTGCCGTAGGCAATCATTCAACATTCAACATTCCACATTCAACATTAAACTCTCCCCCCTTTTTCAGACTTCCGAAGAGCAGTTCGCGCATAAGCAGCGGCTTGAGCATAGAGCCTATGACGCGGTCAATCTCGCGTGCTCCGTACTCGGGGGTGAAACCACGATTGAGCAGCAGCTGTCGGGCTGAGTCGGTGAGGTGCATCGTAACGTTCTTGGCTGTAAGCTTGAGTTGTAGCTTAGCAAGTTTCTTGTCGAGGATGAGCGACGCCATCTGTCGGGTCATGTCGCCAAACACAACGATGTCGTTAAGACGGTTGATAAACTCGGGCTTGAACGTCTTCTTCACCTGTGCGAGCATTGCCTCGCCTCGCGACACTCCACCCATGAATCCGATGCTTGCACGCGAGGCGTACTGGGCACCAGCGTTGGATGTCATTATTATTATGGTGCCACGCAGGTCGGCTCGCTGACCGTGGTTGTCGGTGAGCGTGGCGTAGTCCATCATCTGTAGAAAGATATTGAAAATGTCGGGATGCGCCTTCTCTATCTCGTCGAACAGAAGCACGCAGTTGGGCGATTTGCGCAGAGCGGCAGTCAATTGTCCGCCGTCCTCGTAGCCCACATAGCCTGCCGGCGCACCGATGAGCTTTGCCACAGCGTGCTTCTCGGCATATTCGCTCATGTCGAAACGCACCAAACTGACACCCAGATGGCGTGCCAGAGTGCGTGCCACCTCGGTCTTGCCCACACCCGTAGGACCAACGAACAGCAGCGACGCCATCGGTTTGTCGTCGTCGCCAAGTCCGGCTTTAGCCATCTGCACAGCTTCAACCACCTCGTTCACGGCACAATCCTGTCCGAATATCTCGGCACGCATATCGTCCGACAATGTCTGCAGCGCCACATTGCTGGTGTCGCGCAGCGCGGCTGCGTCAATCTTGCACATCTTGGCAAGTATCTCGCCCATCAACCGGCGGTCGACGGTCTGGCGTTTCTGAGTGGTGAGCGGATGAGTCTCGCGATAGGCTCCTGCCTCGTCGATGAGGTCGATGGCCTTGTCGGGCAGGAAGCGGTCACTGATGTGGCGGGCTGTCTGGCGCACGGCAAACTCCATTGCACCCGTGGCGAACTTCACTCCGTGGAATTTCTCGTAGCCCGGACGCAGTCCTTCGAGTATGCGCACGGTGTCGTCGATAGACGGTTCGGCAATGTCGATCTGCTGGAATCGGCGCACCAGCGACTTCTGGCTGGCAATGTAGCGGTTGTATTCGTCGTAAGTAGTGGAGCCGATGAAGCGTATCTCGCCGCTTTCGAGGTAGGGCTTGAGCATATTGGAGGCATCGAGCGAAGCGTCGCCGCCCGAGCGTCCTGCTCCAACCATATTGTGTATCTCGTCGATGTAGAGTATGGCGTGACCTTCAGCGGTGAGTCCTTCCATCACCTGCTTGATACGCTTCTCGAAGTCGCCGCGGAATTGCGCACCTGCTATCATCGTGCCCATGTCCATCATGTATATGCGCGAGAGCTTGAGACGGTCGGGCACGTCGCCACGGGCTATGCGAGCTGCCAGTCCGTATACCAGCGCTGTCTTGCCGACACCTGTCTCGCCCACGTGCAGCGGATTGTTCTTGTCCTTGCGACACAGCACCTGTATGGTACGCTCCAGTTCAGCCTCGCGTCCGATGAGCGGATTGTGCTGGGTGTAGGTGTCGGATATGCACGTCACAAACTCGCGCCATGCCTGCCGGCGCGACTCGGTAGCCGTTTCCACTGCCTCGCCATTGTCGATGGCTTCCTGCGCATCATAGTAGCTCACGAGCGACGCCATGAAATCGCCTTGATTGTCGCCTATAAAGCGATTGAGTTCATAGGCTGCGCGCGACTCTTCGAGCATAAGCATGGCGGCTATGAGCTGTGGCACGTCGACAACGTCGATGTCGGCATACTGTGCCTGACGCACAGAGAGAGTCATCATCTCGGAGAACTGGTGCGAGCCCTCGATGGTGTAGTGTACGCCTTCGGGCACGCGGTCAAGCGAGTCGAGATATTCACCTATGGCAGCCGAAAATTCCTCGGGGTCGACATTGATATCAAGCAAGGCGACCTGAAACGGCTCCTGACGGCTGACGGCAAGAAGCACGTGTTCGGGTGTCACAAACTCGTGGCGCCATGTGTCGCACGACTCTATCGCCATGCGCATGGCAGCGGCTGTATTATTGCTATTTTTCAAAGTTTCTACTTGTTTGGTTGAAGATAAAAACAAACGTCCTTATTCGGGTTTGCATTCCAGTCGGAGGGGGAAGTTCTGCTCACGTGCCATCATGGTGGCTTTGCGCACACGCGATGTGGCTATGTCGTAGCTGTATACACCCACTACGGCACTGCCTCGTTCGTGCACGTCGAGCATGAGGGCTTCAGCCTCGGGCTGACTCTTATAGAATACGGTGTTGAGGACGTGAACGACAAACTCCATTGTGGTGAAGTCGTCGTTGTAAATTATCACCTTGTAGCGACGCGGTTCGCGCAGGTCGACATTGGTGCGATTGCGTACTGAAGTTTGTTGTTTTGCCATAATTGTACAAACTTACAAATAAAAATCTACAAAAAGAACAATATTATAGATAAAATGACGCAAATTTCCACAAAAAACGCTTGCTTGGTATCCATTTTTGGCATAACTTTGCAACCACACCTCTAAAACAACTAATTATTCATTAACTAAAACACAATTTGGTATGAAAAAGTTATTCTTAATGGCAGTAATGGCGCTTGCAACCGTATCGTCATTCGCACAGCACGCAGTTGGTACATTCACAATCCAGCCTAAGGTAGGTCTTAACTTGGCTAACGTGACTGATGGTGACGGCGACATCCGTGTAGGCGCAGTGGCAGGTGCAGAGTTCGAATATCAGATTAGCGACATCTTCAGCCTCTCGGCTGGTGCTCTCTATTCTATGCAGGGTTGCAAGAACAACATCGAAGGCGTTGACGTCACCACTAAGCTCGACTACGTTAACGTTCCTATCCTTGCCAACGTTTACGTTACTAAGGGTCTTGCCGTTAAGCTCGGTATCCAGCCTGGCTTCAATGTAACACACAAGGCTTCTGCCGAGAAGGGTGGCACAAAGGTTTCTACCGATATTCCTGACGTTAATAGCGTTGACTTCTCTATCCCTGTAGGTCTCTCGTACGAAATCAACAACTTCGTTATCGACGCTCGCTACAACCTCGGCGTTAACAAGATTGCTGACGACGCAGACTCAAAGAACAGCGTATTCCAGTTCACACTGGGCTACAAGTTCGCTCTGTAATAACTCACAAACTATACAGAGGGTGTGCAAAAGTCTAAGCAGCACGCCCCGAAGGGGGCAGAAGCATTTAGCCCAGGGCATCGCCCTGGGTAAAATATAGCAACCAACATACGCCCTGTAAGGGCAAAAGCGTTAATAATCAATGCTTTTGCCCTTACAGGGCGTTTTGTTTTCATCAATTCCCAACACCCAGGGTGTTGCCCTGGGCTATGTGCTTATTGGGCTTTCAGCCCGTGTTGTTTGAGTTTTGACACACCATCATTGAGAGTTTTACTGTAATCATAACTCTCAACTCTAAACTCTCAACTTTCAACTTCCAACTCTCAACTCTCAACTATAAATCAAGGTTGGCTTTCGCCCTCTACGTATTCTTCAAGGAACATGTGCTCGCCGTCGAACACTGCATACGTGAACTGCGTGATCCAATCGCCCAGAATCATCATACGCGACTTGCGCGAGAGGATGAGGTCGAGTTCGATGTGGCGGTGGCCATACATGAAGTAGTCGACGTTGGGATGGGTCTTCATGTATTGCTTGGTGTACAGTACGAGGTGCTCGCGCTGCTCGCCCATGTAGGGCGGTTCCATTCCGTCGACACGCTTGAGGCGCGAGTTCTTAGCCCAAGTGAGTCCGAACCACATGCTCCAGCGCGGATGAAGCGTACTGAACAGTACCTGACAGAGGCGGTTGTGGAACACACGCTTTATGAACTTGAACTTGCGGTCGGGGTCGCCCAGTCCGTCGCCGTGCGCCAGATAGAACACCTTGTCGTATATCTCCACCGTCTCCGGACGTGTATGTATTATCACTCCGCACTCGTCGTGCAGATAGCCATACGACCAGATGTCGTGGTTACCCGTGAAGTAGTGCACCTCAACGCCCATATCGGTAAGCTCCGACAGTTTGCCGAGGAAGCGCGTGTAGCCCTTAGGCACTGCATAACGCCACTCATACCAGAAGTCGAACATGTCGCCCAGCAGGTATATGGCACGTGCCTTGGTCTTTATCGAGTCAAGAAAACGCACAAGCCGGCGCTCCTGAGTGCGGCTGTGTTCTATAGCCCACGACCCGAGGTGGGCGTCAGAAAGGAAATATACGTTCTTCATCCTGTCAATTCAAAATTGAACAATTCAAAATCGGCGAAGCCGACAATTCAACATTCAACACTCAACATTCAACATTCGATTAGTCGAGCCGTCTCGACTAATCGAAACCAAGCTCTACGCGAGCCTCTTCGGTCATCATGCTCTGGTCCCATTCGGGTTCGAACACGAGGTTGACGTTCGACGACTTGACGTTCTCGAGCGAGTCAACCTTCAAGCGCACATCTTCGAGAATGAAGTCGGCAGCGGGGCACGACGGCGCAGTGAATGTCATGTCAATATCAACATGTCCGTCGTCCTTGACATCAATCTTATAGATGAGTCCGAGATCGTATATGTTGACGGGGATTTCGGGGTCGTAAACAGTCTTCAGCACATCAACGATGCGCTCCTCTATCTGAGTCTTTTCTTCCTGTGTCATTTGTATGTATTATTGTTATAATGATAGTCTCTTGCAAATTTAATTAAAAATTCTGTAATACGGGAAGAAATACAAAAAAAGTCCGGATACCTCCGTTTATGTTCACACACAAACGGAAGATCCGGACTTCGAAGAATTAAAATTTACGAGTTGATTTGTCGTATTTCTTTACTCAGCAGTGCCTACGCAGATAGCAACGCGGTTGTCGTCGTTTGACGGGAACGGCTGCTCAACATCACCCTTGAAGGTATAGCTGATGCGGTGTGCCTGGATGCCATACTCCTTGGTGAGGATGTTGAATACCGAAAGGGCACGACGCTCTGAGATGCGCTTGTTGTAAGCTGCTGTACCAGTGTTCTTGTCGGCATAGCCTACGATAGTAAGCTTAGCGTCCTCATGATTCTTCATGAAGTCGGCAAGTTCCTTAATCTTGTCCTTGCCAACCTGGTTGACTACCGAAGAGTTGATCTTGAAGTGGATGTCACGACGGATTTCCTCCTTCTCCTTCTTCACCTCTGGCTGAGGAGCTGGTGTAGGCTCTACATACTTGTTCTCTACAACCGGTGCCGGCTGAACGGGCTCCTGATAAGGATGGCTCTTCTTGCTCTTGCCGAGATTGATCTTTATACCGGCGAGACCGTTGAAGTACCAGTCGCAGTTGCCTGCCTTCTTTGAGTTGTACTTATCGGTGAGGACGTTGGCGTTAGCCTCGATGCCGAGCGAAACGGCGTCAGAAAGACGGAAGTCGAGTGCCAAACCAGCCTTACCAACGGGGCGTACCTTGGTGCCGTCCCAGAGATACTGCATCTTATAGCCACTTGCAGCTACGTTCTGAGCCTCGTCGTTGCTGAATGCTACGTTAGCGCCAGCGCCGATAAGTGCTGTAACGTTAAACACGCGGTGCGGGTTGTAGCCGCAGAAAGCCTGCGAGAGGTTGAACATGAAGTCAACGGTAGGAGCTACGTACTTGTACTTGTAAACGATGTTACCGTTTGTTCCGTCGCTAATCTTGCCGTTGAAGCCACCCTTGCTCTGCCATGCATTGACAGCAACGCGAGCGCCAAACCACGGATTGAACTGATAGCCAAGACCGAACTGCACATTCGGAGAAATCAAGTCGCCGAACTTAGCCTCACCCAGAGTGTACTGAGCACCACCCTGAAGCTGCATAAATACATGCTTCTTAAAAACAGTGGTGTCACCATTAGCCTCAAGATAAGTGGCCTGTGCCATAGCTGTCGTACTCATTCCGAGCAGGGCAGCTGCCATAATAGTTTTTACTGCTTTCATTGTCTTTTATTTTAAAATTGTTGTTATTACTCATTGGGGGTGGGGGCGAGTACGCCCCCGCTTCCTGCTATCTCTTTACTACCTTCTTGCCGTTGACAATGTATATTCCCGGTGTTGTCATCTTGCTTACGCGGATGCCCTGGAGTGTGTAGATTTTCTTCTCCACGCTGCCTCCGGTTGTGATACCGTTGATGCCTGTGGCGGTGTTGTCAACACTGAACGGGAATCGGTCTTCTTTATTCACGTAGCAATCAGATGCCTTGACAGAAGAAGGATCCTTCAAGTACTTGCCAAAATTGTAATCGCCGTATGTCGCATTCGGGATGACAAAGATATATATGCCAGCTTTCAGTTCGCCTTCAGCAATCGGTGTGTCAAATTCTATCTGATATGCCTCGGGGCTGTCAGGATCGGTTGGCATAGAAGCTACTTTCTTGAAATGACCGCGACGAACCACATCGCCCGAGAATTCCTTTATAAGGAGTATCTCCTTAGTCTCATCAACCATCAAGCCCTGCGGCTTATATGAATAGTTGTAATGGGCATTACCAATGGTAAATTTGTTCAAGTCCACATCCTTAATCTTATCGGCAGTAGGATAATACAGGAATCCAGTGTAAGTGTAGTTGAATTCTGCTGACGGGGTTGGGTCTACAGTACTACCCTTCTTAACCTCAAACATCACCTGCATCTCTTTGTTGACATATTTCGTGCCGTCTATGGTGTAGCTAACATAACCAGCAGGAATCAATATGTTATACTTAGCATCCTGCAAGTTGCCTACGTTGACAGTAAGAGCATTGCCCAAATTCTCGTTGACACGGAGGTCAAGGCTTTGGATTGTGGCGCCTTCCTCTGTGCAGAGTTTTGCTTCACTCTGACTGTTTATGCTGATAGTATTTACATCAGTAAACGTGAGGGTCAAAGTGGTGTTAGTGTCAGTGACAGTTGCAGGTGACACAGTGCAGTTCATGTCGATGGCAGTAGGCTGCTCACTTGGCTTTGTCGTCTCAGTAAACGAGAATGCTCCAGAGTAGGTGTCGTTGAATATTGGTGCTGTGTCGTCATCATCTGTTGAAACGATCATGTTTGAACGGTCAACCGAAGCATAGGCGTTCTTTATCTCTCCCGACTTGTTGGTCTTGTAGTAGCCAAAGATTGAGAAGTAGCCAAACAGCTTGTCGGCATTCACGCCAGCTACAGCCATCTTTGCAAGAGTCATTGTCTTGTTGTCGGCATTGTCCTCAATACCTCCGGTAAACAGATACTTGCCGTTGACTGTCTTGAACAGCATAGGCTCAACTACCTCGAATGCTGTAGCCTTCGATTTGTCGGTGGTCAATCCAAGCTCGTTGTTCTTGGCTGTGACATACAGCGGAGAACCTGTCACTCCAACGTTTGAAATGTAATACCAATTGCCTACTGACGGTATCTCCACATTGGTCTCGCTATAGAATGCGTCGATTGCCTTCTGCAAGGTCTCGTCAGTCGGTATCTCTTCGGCAGTAGTCAGAGCTGCAAGTGTGGTGCGGCTTTCGCTGTTGGCGGCAGGATAACCCACGCCAGAATTCTTAAGCAATGCCTTAGCCTTCTTCATTGTCTCTGAGTCGACAGGCACCGGCTTGTAGCCTACCTTATAAGTTAGGGTGAATGCCGGATTGTATATCTTGCCCAGCAGGTTGTAAATGGTCTTCTCAGGCACCTTGATTGTATAGATGCCCTTTTCGGAAATTCCCTGTGGGATGTCGAACGACAACTTTACAACCTCACCGTTGTCCGCACTTCTTGCGATAGTGACAGGAGAGAACTCCTTGCCGTCCTTATACATCATTACCTCTGCCGAAAAAGCCTTGAGATTCTCGCCGAATGTCAACATTATCGGACTCGTCAATTTCTCGATTTCTCCTTCCGCAGGATTCACACTTACATAATTGAGCGTATTCTTAGGGGTGTTTACCACAATTGTGTAGGTGAGAGCCTTGTTGTGATAGCCTTCTGCATCTTGGAAATAGCCTGCGGGAATTGAAAGAGTATAAGTTCCGTCGGTTTTAATTGCCTCTGATGAAGACAATGTTACTTTGGAACCGTTAATACCAACACTTAGAGGATACGTCTTACCATTTCCGGTGATTGAAAGCGATTGACTTCCGACTTTTGTTACGCTTGAGTTGAAACTCAAAGACAAAGAGTTGAACGATGCAACAGCCAACTGAGATGCATCGTATGACGGAGTAAGTACATTTATAGGTTCGGTATATGTAACGGTAATTGATTTTATCAGAGTGAATTTGCCAGTATTCATGAAGCCTACATTTGTTATATTACCATTTCCGTTACAACTCCATATACCTTTGTCTGCATCCCAAGAACCGACATTTTGGTCAACAGGGCTCAAATCACCGAAGTTTTCGACCGAGAATGACACAACTTTCAAAACGGCACTATCAACGCCTTTCATAAACAATCGGCTACCACGGGTCATTTCCAAATAGTAACTGCCATTCCGGGAAACATAGCGAACACCCAAATCCTGACCACCATTAGAAAATGATATGTTGGCCTTTTCCAATGAGTAAGTTTCTTTAGTTACATCATTATCAACAGCAGTAGGAAGCCCGAGACAGGCAGGATCAGTAAAGACGAATGTCACAGTCTTATTTTTCTGTCCGAAAACAGAAGTAGAGAGGAGAATCAGAAGAAATGATAAAAGTAGTCTCATATAAATATTGTATAACTGTTTATTGTTTAATGCATAGTTCTGTCGATTTCCTCGTCAGCTGTCTTCACACACAATACCCATTGTCCGTCAATCTTAACGGGATTGAACATATAGGCAGTTTTGGCAGGTTCTTCTGTTCCAGCCTGTTCTGCAGTGGCAAAGACAACTTCATATTTCACGTCGTTGCATCCTTCAAGTTGGAATGAATAGTACTTACGCTCATAGCTCAACACTGGAAACATGGTAAATTGGCGGCGGTATCTTTGTGCAGTCTCCGTGCTTAACGGCTTTACCTCCTTAGTGGAATCAGTATATTCACACAATGAAGCCAATACCTTGTCGATGTTCTTTGACTTCAATGCCTCCATTGCATCATCGCACATTTTCAACATTATTGTAGTATCTTCATGGGTCAGCTGTGATCTAAACTCTGACACCTGTTCTGAACGCGACTGCTTGCGTGAGGAACAAGACGTAAAAGCAAGCAAAACAGCTAAAGCCAAAAATAAAGTTGTTCTTTTCATAACTTATAGTGTATTGTTATATTTATCAAGTTGCAATCATGCTAAACTGACTTGATTTATTAAAACTAAAAGAGGGTGTGCCTGCTCTATAGGCACACCCTCTACTTAGAGCATATTTATAGATATTCTTCTACAAATTTAGCTTATTAGTGACCGATTGTGTTATCGATGTTGATAACAACATCAGTCTTAATCTGACCCCACTCGTATGTGATAGTCACAGGAACCTTAACACTGAACTTCTTAACAACGTCGCCGTTGTTAGTGTAGTGGATAGTACCTAAGTTGTTGTTCAAGTAGCCATGAAGAACAGAGTTAAAAGCAGAATTGTTGTAGCTAGCCAATTTGAATGTTGAGGTGAGGACACCGTTTCTAACAACATTGCCAGTAGCCGTCTTGCCATACAGACTGAGTTCGTTTGTTACAGAGCTCAACTTAACCCACTTGTCGCTGCCTTCGAACTGAAGCATAACATGATCGAATGTCAAATCAGCGCTAACTGCAGAAACTCCGTAGTAAGCCCAGAACCAGTAGTTGTCACCCCACATATTGCTCTGGTTTGCAACGCAGTCAGCCTCGGTTTCAGCAGTCTTCCATCCGCGCCAGTCGTACATCTTGATGCAATCAAGCACCTTGATGGTGTTGCCGTCAGTGTTGGCGTCAACAGCAGGCTGAACAGACTTGAAGATGTTGATAGGACGATGCCAAGATGCGTAGAACTTATCCTCAGTTGTCTTTTCAACAACACCGCAAGAATTTGCAGTAGCTACACCGATATGTGCATGGAACTGCTCGTAAAGCGGTTCTATTCCCTTCTTGTAACCAACAGCGTTCAAGACTGCCTTTGTTGCGTCATTCTTCACAAGCTTAACCTCACCAGTAGCAGGATCGATTGTTGCAATCTGAACATAAGTAGCACCCTTTACATAAAGACCAGTATTAGCGTATGCACCCTTATTGATGTCAAGAGCACAAGTAGCCAAATGAGACTCAGCGTCCTTGTAAGCTATAACGTCTGTAGGAACAAGCTTGCAGAATACCTGGTTGTATGCTACGTCAGTTGCGCTTGACTGCGGAGTAAGAGTATATGTATTGCCAGTGTACTCGTCCTTAACAGTGATTTCGCCCGGAACGAAGTAGTAGCGATGCTGCGGAGCATTGAAGCTCTCAATGTTATTCATAAGAGTAGAGCGTACGCTGCGGTTGATTGTAGCAAGGTAACCTCCGTTGAACGGGTTAACAGCATCAAACTGTACTACCTTACCATTGTCAAACCAATACATCTTATCGTTCTTTTCGCCGAATGCGTAAGTGTTGGTCTTCTTGTTGTTAACCTTAGCAGTCAACTTAACGTAGATGTACGGATACTTAGCAGACTTCTTGTCGATAGCCTTGAAGCGAACCCATGTTGTGAATGTGTATGAGTCGCTGTGGTGCAACTTAGCCTCAATTTCCTCAGCAGGAATTCTCCACATCCATGTGTGGTTGGTGTTACCCTGAGTGTTACCCTTATAGAATACGGTACCCAAAGCGTTGCGGTTATAATTCTGCTCACCCTTCTCCTTGTAGTCAGCGTACTGAGCCATTACGCCATCAGTGAACAACTCAGGAGCATACTGATGATCGAATGTCTCCTTGGTCATGTCAAGATACTGAGTAAGCATAAGGTCGTTGAACTGATCCCAAGTTGTAGTGAATACATCGTTGGCGTCGCAAGGATTGAATGTTGTCTCCTGTACAGCCCACTTGTCGTTCTTACCGTTGTTATCAGCATACTTAGTGATGTAGAGAAGGATATAACCATCCAATACGACATCACCCTTGTGGTTAGTTACAGTTACCTGTACCAACGGCATACGGCCTACAGAAGCGTTAGCAGCCTGACCGATAGCCAGATTTTCCTTAACATTCTGAGCACGGAACTTACCGTCTGTGTCCTTAGCGTTGATCTTCTTCAAGAACATTGACTCAGAAGTCTCGTTGGTATCAAGCTTGTAGTTAACGATGTTGTAGTGGAATGTCAAGCCCCACTGAAGAGCATCCTTAGGAGAAACTGTAATATACTCAGGCTTTTGATTTGCCTTAAGGTTCTTTGACTTAACCAAACGTACAGCTACATACTGGCTCAAATCAACACCAACTTCATCCTCAAAGTAGAGACTCAAAGCAGCGCCACGCTCATCCTGAAGAGCTTTCTCGGGAGCATCCCATACGTGCTTCTTTACGCCGTCGAAGTATGAGCAATCCTCGTCACCAGGACGAACACTCTCATTTGCATTCTCGTCGATGCACTTAGCCTCTTGGCTCCAAACCATACCGTCAATAACAGTCTTCTCAGGCTGAACGAGAGCGTAGTCAGCAACAACCTCTGTACCCTCGCTGTTCTTAACGCGGAGAGCAACAGTATTAACGTCGTTTCTTGAGTCCGTTGTCGGAGTCTCGTTTGTGAACTTGTCAGGATTCTCAATCTGCAAACCTGTAGTGAGGACACCAGTACCATTGTTCATAGAGAACAACTTCTTGCCACCATCCTTACCAGGGAATGCGTATGCCGGAGATGTTACAGCACCCAAAGCAGCCACAGCAGCACGTGTGTTGTAGATAGCAGTAGGATTAAGAACATTGTAGCCAGCGAGATCCTCCTCAGTTACAGCAGCATTCCAAGGACTTGCGTCATACTCTACAGCCCAAGCCGGACCGTAAACGAATGTCTTTGTATCGGCAACATAGTCCTGAACAGAAAGACCCTTAACAACCTTATTCTGGAAGTTCTTGTCTGCAGTAGCGGCAACAGACTTCATAGTGTTACCGAACAACCAAGGATACTCGATAGTCTCGATACCGTCGAGATAGAGAGCCGGACGATATGAAAGGCTGCTCAGAGTACCAGACATTGAGATTACAACAGCCTTGTTCTCACCAGAACCACCAGTTACACCGTAGAGTGTAAGTGTCTTCTTGGCATCATCCTTAACGGCTGTGATAACGCCAGAGCCGAGGAAGCTGATGTTTGTAGACTCAACGAGCTTACCATCCTTGTAGATGTCGAACTTACCTGTGGTTGCGTTAGGTACGTAGTACTTGCCATTCTCGCCAGAAGCAGTAGCATCCTGACCAGGCTGTCCCTGAGGACCAGCAGGACCAGCAGGACCCTGAGGACCAGCAGGACCCTGTACGCCATCCTTGCCATCCTTACCAAGAGCCTTGTACTCGGTCTTCTTACCATCCTTGTACCAGAAGCCGTCCTCACCGATTGTCCAAGCAACACCATCCTTACCAGCAGCACCGTTCTCACCATTCTTGATAGTGAATTTGTTACCGTTGCTCAGTGTTACTTCAACACCGCCTTCTACAGAAGTGGTACCTGTGATAACGCCGCCCTTAGCGATCAAGTCATTGATCTCCTTGATTGCCTTAGCGTTCTTGTCGATCTGTTCCTGCAGGTTAGTGATGTCGTCATCGTAATCCTTACATGAAACGAGCGTGCCAGTCGATGTCACTGTCAGTGCACCAAGAAGCAACGCGCTTAAAAATTTTTTATTCATACGACAAATGTTAAAAATTAATTATAATAATAAAATATTTATCTTCTATTGCTAAAGATTCTGTATTAAAAGTACTTTCTCGCAACCCTTTCAGGTCGTTTAGCCCAGCATTTGAGTAAAAACCTCCTGCTGGAATATATTTCTGTGCAAAAATAGAAAGAATTTCCGTACCACACAAATAAAATTGATTATTTTTTTGTTATTCTCACAAAAATGTCTGTTTTATATCAATTGGCTAAAAGCGTATATATAATAAATAAGGTATAGTTCCCAGACCGCCTTGTCGCTTCTAATGACAAAGATGGTCGTCTTAGGGTCAGGAGGGGTGAAATACTGTTCATAATCATTTGCTTTAGTTTAGAGATTGCAAAGTTACAAAAAAATCGCAAACCGCGCAAACACAATGAAACAATATTCGCAGCTGCAGCGTAGAAATGTGAAAAAAAGCACATATATTGTTGTTTTTTTACTACACGGCTCACGTTTTCGAAGCAAAACACCGTCTATGTCAAAACTTTTTTGTTTATTTGCATAGACTAAGACAAACCATTTAAAATAATATACGACTATGGGAAAAGGAAAAAAGGGCGGCAAGCGCATGACCAAGAAACAGCTTGTCCCGAAACTTGAGGAACTCTTCACCTCCAATCCAGGCAAGACAATGTCGTTCAAGGAGATTTTCCGCACCCTGCATCTTGACACCCATCCGCTCAAGATGCTCGCCATCGACATAATGGAGGAGATGGCGTGGGACGACTTCATCACCAAGGTGAGCGACAACTCCTACCAGCTCAACATGAAGGGCCAGGTGCAGGAGGGTGTGTTCCAGCGTAAGACCAACGGCAAGAACAGCATAATGCCCGACGATTCGGACAAACCAATCTTCGTGGCAGAGCGCAACTCGATGTGGGCATTGACGGGCGACCGCGTGCGATTCGCATGTATGGCACGACGCAAGAATCATATCAAGGAGGCGCAGGTGATACAGATACTCGAACGTGCCAAGGATACGTTCGTCGGACGGCTGTCGTTCGACCACGACCTGTGCACTCTCATCTCGCCATCCAACGTGCTTGCCAACAGCATCATCATTCCGCAACGCAAGCTGAAGGGCGGCAAGGACGGCGACAACGCTGTCGTTCACATCGTGGAATGGCCCGACCAAGACCATCGCAACATGATTGGCGAAGTGGTGGACGTACTGGGCAAGGCTGGCAACAACGACGTTGAGATGAACACTATCCTCGCGCAATACGGATTGCCGTACAAGTATCCGAAGAACGTGGAGGAGGCTGCCGAGAAGATTTCGGCTGAGATTACTCCCGAAGACTATGCCGAGCGCGAGGACTTCCGCGACACCTTCACATGCACTATTGACCCGAAGGACGCCAAGGACTTCGACGACGCGCTGTCGATAAAGCAGCTCAAGGACGGACTTTGGGAGGTAGGCGTACACATAGCCGACGTGAGCCACTACGTCAAGGAGGGTTCGGTGATAGACAAGGAGGCTGTGAAGCGTGCCACGAGTATATATCTCGTCGACCGCACCATTCCGATGCTGCCAGAACGTCTGTGCAACTTCATCTGCTCGTTGCGCCCCGACGAGGAGAAATTAGCGTTCTCCGTCATCTTCAATCTCGACGACGACGCCAACGTAAAGAAGTACCGCATCGTACACACCGTGATAAAGTCAAACCGCCGCTATGCCTACGAGGAGGTGCAGCAGTTACTTGAAGACAACGGCGTAGTTGACGGAACGGGCAATCCGGCTCCTCCTGCTCCTAAGGGAGGATACCGTGGCGAGAACGCCGACGCTCTCATTCAGCTCGACCGTCTGGCAAAGAAGTTGCGCGCGGCACGCTTCAAGAACGGAGCCGTGAAGTTCGACCGCGAGGAACTTCACTTCGACGTTGACGAGAACGGCAAGCCAACGCGCTGCTACTTCAAGCGCTCGAAGGATGCCAACAAGCTCATCGAGGAGTTTATGTTGCTCGCCAACCGCACGGTGGCTGAATCTGTCGGCAAGGTAGCGAAGGGCAAGAAGCCCAAGACTCTGCCCTATCGTATACACGACAATCCCGACCCGACGAAGCTGGAGACACTGCGCGAGTTTGTAGTGAAGTTCGGATACAAAATGAAGACCGACGGCACTAAGGGCGCATTGGCTAAGTCGCTCAACACGCTTATGTCGGCTTGTGAGGGCAAGCGCGAGCAGAACCTCATACAGACCGTGGCTCTGCGTGCCATGATGAAGGCGAAGTACTCTATCCACAACATCGGTCACTTCGGTCTGGCGTTCGACTACTACACTCACTTCACGTCGCCCATCCGTCGCTATCCCGACACCATGGTGCACCGTCTCATCACCCGCTATCAGCAGGGCGGACGTTCTGCCAACAAGGAACACTACGAGGAGCTGTGTGAGCACTCGTCGGAGATGGAGCAGGTGGCAGCCAACGCCGAGCGCGACTCGATAAAGTATAAGGCTGTGGAGTTTATGTCGGAGCGCATAGGCAATGTCTACGATGCTCACATCTCAGGCATCCAGTCGTACGGCATCTACTGCGAGATTGACGAGAACCACTGCGAGGGACTCGTGCCCATGCGCGATCTCGACGACGACTACTACGACTTCGATGAGCGCAACTACTGCCTCGTGGGTCGCCGGCATCACCACAAGTACCAGTTGGGTGATCCTATAAAGATCAAGGTGGCGCAAGCTAATCTCGAAAAGAAGCAGCTCGACTTCACGCTGGCAGAGTAAGGAATCAGTTGAGAATTGAGAGTTGAAAGTTGATAGTTGAGAGCTTAGAGTTGAGAAAATATTTGCATTTCCAACCGCTCAAAACTGCGAGTTGAACGCACGAAGAAATCTTTTGCCCGAAATTCGTGAGTTTTGAGCGTGCAGCTTTATTTCGCTTATATCCAGCACGTTACGTAACAAATGGATATCAGTATGCAATTATCAGGAATGCAAAAGTAGTACTTTTCGTTGCAAATGTACTACTTTTGCATTCCATTTATAGCCCAATCGCATCCCAAATGTATTCGTTTTACCTTACAAATGTACTACATTTGGAAGACAAAGAAGGCTCATTTGACAAAAAACATGGTGACGAGCACTGCAAAACGCCACAAAAACGGCTCTTCAGATCTCCAGAATCAATTTTTCATTTGTAACACTTTTTTACCGTCGACACAATATTTGCACATATCTTTTATATAGCAAATTTGGATTAAGTAACAGTTCTGAATTATCTTTACATATAGTAGGAGAGGCTTGACAATCATGGCAGAGTAGAGGAACTTCTCTGTAACCGGCAAGGCGATTGCAAAAGATGTAAAGACTGGGAGAGGGGACGCCCTCGTCCCCGAAAGAATTAGGGGAATCGATCGCTTTGTCGGGGACGAGGGCGTCCCCGCTCCCGGCAATGATGAAACTGCTAAAACAATGATTAAATGTACTCATCCTAGTAATAGCTATGCTTATACAATATATGTAAGGATAAAAGTATTTGTAAATCAATGGTTTCTCAATGATTATTCGTAATTTTGTATTCAAAAATATAGTACATGACAGAGACTAAGAAGCAGGCGACAACATTCGCCAACCAAATAAGCATTTTAGAAAGCCGTGGCGTGATTGTAAATGATCATGACAAGGCTGAAGAAATTTTGTCTGACATTGGTTATTACAGGCTGGGCTTTTATTTTTTCCCTTTTGAAAAAACGTATCCATTTTTAGATAACCGCAGAAAGCATGAGGTAATAGAGAATACTAAATTTGAAGATGCAGTAGCACTTTATTATTACGATTTTGATTTGCGTAACATTATAAATAAGTATCTTTCAAGAATAGAAGTAGCAATTCGTACAACAATGATATATGAGTTGTCGAATAAATACAATTCAAATCCAATATGGTTCGTAAACCCTTCTATTGTATCGCAGTCATTTATCCAAGATTTTCCAAAAGAAGTTTATAAGAAAATATCTAAAAAGGATGTCATCAAACGTCATAAAAAGAAACATCCATGCGACAAGTATGCTCCAGCGTGGAAAACAATGGAGTTTATGGCATTTGGTAATTTAACGACATTGTATGACAATTTATTGAATACCGATGACCAAAGATTAATATGCAAACACTTTAACATCAACAAGGTGTCTGTATTCTTTAATTATATTGAGGCGATACGCAACCTTAGAAATGCGTGTGCCCATGGAAATGTTCTTTACGACATAAAATTAGAAACATCGGTAAGAAAAGGACCTGCGGGCCGCTTTAATGAAACACAATGCAATAGATTGTATAGCGTACTTCACGTCGTACGTTATATGCTAAACACAATATCTCCAAATCGTTTATACGATATGGAGAAGGAACTAAAGGATGCAACTCTAAAATTATACGGAAAATGCCCTGCAATCCGCTCCTTAATAGAACAAAGAACTGGCATTTCGTGTTAATACATGTTAATATGTAAATTATTATATTCTAAATAAACAGAATAAAGAGGCAACGACAAAAGAAAACGGAAAAAATGTTTGTTGGTTTCAGAGCAAATGAGTACCTTTGCACCATGAAAGAAGTGTGTACGAATTCACCTTTCGTTTCGATATGCACTATAAAAAGACAAAACGGATTTCATCACTATTCGATGGAATCCGTCTTTTTTTGTTTATATCCGTAATCACAACACAACAACATAAAACACAAAAAGCAGTTAAGATTTCTCTTAACTGCTTTTTCGTCTGTGGTACCACCAGGAATCGAACCGGGGACACAAGGATTTTCAGTCCTTTGCTCTACCAACTGAGCTATGGCACCAACTATGTTTCTGAATTGCGAGTGCAAAGGTAATGCTTTTTGTTCACTCCCGCAACTTTTTATTCGATTTTTTATCAACAAACACTAAAATTTGTGCTATTTCACCCTATAACCACCCCTTTCGTCATGACATTCCACATAAAATGCACTTCTTTGGAAAGATTTTACGAAAAAATTGCGTGTATATCAGAAAAAACCTGTACCTTTGCACTCGCTTTTGAGACATAAATGTCACAACCGAAGCAATCGGGATGTAGCGCAGTTGGTAGCGCACTACGTTCGGGACGTAGGGGTCGCAAGTTCGAATCTTGTCATCCCGACCCTAAAGACAGCTGAAACAATTTGTTTCAGCTGTCTTTTTTTTGCCCTTTACACTACTTTTAGTAACTTTGCAGTTATAGAAAAGCAACAATTCAATATAACCCGAGATACTAAAAACTTCAGCTTATGAACAAATCTTTAGCTTTCGCAGCAGCATCGCTTGCTGTCACCGCCACAGCCGCTGCAGCCCCCAACGACAACGCGAGCAGCGCACGTCGCCCCAACATCATCCTGTTTCTTGTCGACGACATGGGTTGGCAGGACACCTCTCTGCCCTTCTGGACCGAGCGTACACAATATAATAAGGTGTACGAGACACCCAACATGGAACGTCTGGCACGCCAAGGCATGATGTTCACGCAGGCTTATGCCGCCAGCGTCAGCTCACCGTCGCGTTGCAGCCTCATCACGGGAGCCAACAACGCACGCCACCGTGTGACCAACTGGACGCTCGAACGCGACAAGTCGGTAGACTTCCCGAGCGACGTGGTTGACTGTCCCGACTGGAACATCAACGGCGTATCGCAGGTGGCAGGCACTCCACACACCTATGTGGGCACATCGTTCGTAGAACTGCTGCGCCACAGCGGCTATCACACCATACATTGCGGCAAGGCGCATTTCGGCGCTATGGACACTCCGGGCGAGAATCCTACACACTGGGGATTTGAAGTGAACATTGCCGGACACGCTGCTGGCGGACTCGCAACATACCTGAGCGAGTTGAACTACGGACACACCAAGGATGGCAAACCTACTTCACTGATGTCCATACCGGGTCTGGAAAAGTACTGGGGAACCGGAACTTTCGTCACCGAAGCACTCACCAAGGAAGCAATAGGAGCACTCGACAAGGCAAAGAAATACAATCAGCCCTTCTTTCTGTATATGTCACACTACGCCATACACATACCTATCGACCGCGACGAACGCTTCTTCTCGAAGTATGTGCGCAAGGGCTTGAGCGACAAGGAGGCGGCTTACGCTTCGCTCATCGAGGGTATGGACAAGAGTCTGGGCGACCTCATGGACTGGGTGGAGCGCAACGGCGAGAAGGACAACACCATCATACTCTTCATGAGCGACAACGGCGGACTCGCAACCAACCCCACTTGGCGCGACGGCGAACTGTATCACCAGAACTATCCGTTGCTCAGCGGCAAGTGCTCGCTCTACGAAGGCGGCATACGCGAACCGATGATTGTGTCATGGCCGGGCGTGACACGTGCCGGATCGAAGTGCGACAAGTACACGATGATTGAAGACTTCTACCCCACCATTCTCGAAATGGCTGGCGTAAACAAATACAAGACCGTAGCGCCGGTAGACGGAAAGTCGTTCGTACCGATGCTGCGCGAGACGGGCGACACGTCGAAAGGGCGTGCACTTGTATGGAATTTCCCCAACGTATGGGGCAACAACGGACCCGGCATCAACCTCAACTGCGCCATACGCAAGGACGAGTGGAAGCTGATATACTACTACGACACGGGCCGCAAGGAACTCTTCAACATTCCTGCCGACATAAGCGAGCAGCACAATGTGGCTGCCGAACACAAGGACATCGTGAAGCGTCTGTCGCGCGAACTGGGCGAATACCTGCGCCGTGTGGATGCTCAGCGCCCAACGTTCAAATCTAACGGAAAGCCATGTCCATGGCCCGACGAAGTGTAAAATAGTACGATAAAAGATGTATAAAGTTACGGTTTGCTTCGAATTGTCGAATAAATTTTATAATTTTGCACCTTCAATAGGATATAAATTATAAAAACACATGTCACAAGAAAGAGTAAACTTCGGAAGCAAACTGGGAATGATTCTCGCAACGGCGGGTTCGGCGGTAGGACTGGGCAACGTATGGCGTTTTCCATACATGACCGGTCAGAACGGCGGAGCCGCCTTTATACTTATATATATAGCGTGCGTGCTGGTGCTCGGCATACCCTGCATGATGAACGAATTCATCATCGGACGCCACGGAGCAGCCAATACCGGACGCGCATACGGCGAAATGGGCACTGCCAAGGCATGGCGGTTGGTGGGCTGCATGAGCGTGCTCACCGGATTTATCATCACAAGCTACTATGCAGTAGTGTCGGGATGGTGCATGCAATACATCTTCGCCTCGGCATTCGGCGAGCTCAACGGCAATCCGCAGTACATCACCCAGTACTTCCAAGAATTCTCCGCTTCGCCCATACGTCCCGTATTCTGGACGGTGGCAATACTCGCACTGACCCACTTCGTTATAATACACGGTGTGCGCAGCGGCATAGAGCGTGCATCAAAGATGATGATGCCGACGCTGTTTGTGCTGCTCGTAGTGGTGGTGATAGGCTCGTGCATGCTGCCCGGAGCCGGTAAGGGTGTGGAATTTCTGCTTCGTCCCGACTTTTCACGAATGGACTCGAGCGTATTTCTTGCCGCTATGGGCCAGTCGTTCTATTCGCTCAGCATCGGCATGGGCTGCATCTGCACCTTCGCCAGCTATTTTTCGCGTAAAGCCAACCTCATGAAGTCGGCTGTCAATATCGTTGCCATCGACTCACTCATAGCCATTCTGGCAGGATTGATGATATTCCCAGCCGCCTTCTCGGTTGGAATCAATCCCGACTCGGGTCCGTCGCTGATATTCATCACACTCCCCAACGTATTCAAGGAAGCCTTTGCCACGATGCCTATTATAGGCTCAGTGATAGCCATCATGTTCTACGTATTGCTGTCGCTGGCTGCACTCACGTCGCTCATCTCGCTGCACGAGGTGTCGACAGCGTTCTTCTACGAAGAGCTTCACACCTCTCGCAAGAAGGCAGCAACACTCGTGACGGTGTCGCTGTGCGTGCTCGGTGCCCTGTGCTCGCTGTCGATAGGCGGCAGAGACTGGCTCGTGATAGGAGGCAAGTCGCTGTTCGACCTCTTCGACTTTGTCACCGGACAGATAATGCTGCCTATAGCCGGATTCCTGACATGTATATTCATGGGATGGGTAGTGCCGCGCCAGACCGTTAAGGACGAGTTCACCAACTGGGGAACCCTGCGCTCTACGCTCTTCGGCGTGTACATATTGCTGATACGCTACGTCTGCCCCGTGTGCATCGTAGCAATATTCCTCAACCAACTCGGCATAATCTAACACCATGAGCAATAATTCAAGAGCAGGCTTCGCCACCAAATTCGGGGCGGTGCTTGCAACGGCAGGCTCGGCAGTGGGCCTCGGCAACGTGTGGCGCTTCCCGTATATGACGGGCCACGACGGCGGCGCTGCGTTCATACTGGTATATATAATATGTGTACTCATGCTCGGAATACCGGGCATGATAAGCGAGTTTATCATCGGCAGACATGCCGGATCGAACGCTGCACGAGCCTACCGCCGCCTGGCTTCGGGCAAGTGGTGGATGCTGGTGGGCGTGATGGGAGCCATCACGTCGATGATAATACTCGGATTTTATGCCGTCATAGCCGGCTGGTGTCTGCAATATCTGTACGCGTCGCTTATGGGTGGCATCAGCGGCGACGCAGCCTACGTGGCTGAATACTTCAAGGAATTTACCACCGACCCGCTTATGCCAGCCGTATGGACGGTTGCATTCATCGTGCTGACACACCTCGTTGTGGTGAAGGGCGTGCGCAGTGGCATAGAGAAAGTGTCCAATCTGCTCATGCCTACGCTGTTCATACTGCTCATCATCATCGTCATAGCCTCGTGCATGTTGCCCGGAGCGTGGCGCGGAGTTGACTTTCTGCTCAACCCCGACTTCTCAAAGATGAACCGCGACGTATTCCTCGACGCCCTGGGTCAGGCATTCTTCTCGCTGTCACTGGGCACGGCGTGCCTGTGTACATACGCTTCCTACTTCAAGCGCAGCGCCAATCTGTCGAAGACGGCTTGCCAGATAGCGTTGATAGACATGCTTGTGGCAATACTCGCCGGACTCATGATATTCCCTGCCGCCTTCTCCGTTGGCATCAACCCCGACTCAGGTCCGTCGCTGATATTCATCACTCTGCCTAACGTTTTCCACGAAGCGTTCGGCTCAATGCCCGTCATAGGCTACGTGATAAGCGTACTTTTCTATATGCTGCTGGCACTGGCTGCCCTCACTTCGACCATCTCCATGCACGAGATAGGCACCTCCTTTCTGTACGAGGAGTTGCACGTGTCGCGCCGTACGGGTGCAACAATAGAGACCGTAATATGTAGTGTGATTGGAATAATGTGCGCCTTGTCGTGCGGAGCGTCCGACGCGTTCGTGTTCTTCGGCAAGTCGCTGCTCGACTGCTGCGACTTCTTCACGGCACAGATACTCATGCCTCTGGGCGCTTTCCTCACAAGCATACTATTAGGATGGATTGTTCCGCGCCGTCTGGTACACCGCGAGTTCACCAACAACGGCACAGTCTCGCACCACGTATGGCGCATCTACCTTTTCGCCGTACGCTTCGTGTGCCCGATATGCATCATCGCAGTATTCCTGCATCAGGCAGGAGTGATATAATCAAGTTGAGAATTGAGAGTTTAGAGTTGAGAGTTATGATTACCTATAAATACTTACAAGGAAGTTCATAAAATATTATTATCGATACAGCATATCATAACTCTCAACTCTCAACTTTCAATTATCAACTATAACAAAAGTAAAGCCTCACAAATCTTTCGACTTGCGAGGCTTTACTATTTTTCAGCGCTTCAAGATGGACTTGAACCAACGACCCCCTGATTAACAGTCAGGTGCTCTAACCAACTGAGCTATTGAAGCATTATGTTTGAGCAATCTTGTCTGCTTGATTGCGGGTGCAAAGGTAAGAAGTTTTTTGCAAACACGAAAAATTTTCGGCTGTTTTTTTTCATTTTTCTATAATAAATAGAATTTGGCGTACATTTTAGGGGCTTACGACAGAATGAAGTGATACAACAGATCAATCCAACGGATTTTTCACTTTTCTCTTTTCACTTTTCACTTGAAATCCATCGGATTTTCAAAAGGAGTCCTTTTGCATTGCAAAACGAGTCCTTTTACCCGGCAAAAGGAGTCCTTTTGGGATGCAAAACGAGTCCTTTTGGAAGGCAAAACGAGTCCTTTTGAAAAATCAAGGTGAAACGAAAGAAAAAAAGTAACAAAATGTTTCTTTTTGAAATTATTTTTATATTTTTACGACCGACAATAACAACATGAAACACACATTGTTACACCCCGACAATAAGCCATCGTATATCATTAAAGTACAAACCGTTAGAGAGATAAACAATCTATACATAAAACCATAAACATTAAGGCGTATGAAAAAAGAGTTACTGAGCGTGTCGCTGCTGTGCTGCCTTCTCGCCTTCCAGCATGCCACTCCGGCAAAGGCACAAGCCACCGGTAAGGCTGGCGGAAACCGACAACAGACAGAACAACAGAGACAGAATCACAGTATTAGCGGCCACGTCGCTGACACCGACGGCGAGCCTCTCATTGGCGTAACCGTAAAACTGGTAGGTACTAAACGTACTGTACTGACCGATGTCAACGGCAACTTCACCTTCGTGGGATGCCATCCCGGCGACCAACTGGACATTTCGTATATCGGAAAGAAGACCGTGCGACGCAAGGTGGGCACCAAACGCCTCAGCATCGTGCTCGAAGACGATGCCAACAGCATCAACGACGTAATCATCACCGGATACGGCAGCATCGACAAGCGCAAGAGCACCGTGGCTGCAACAACGGTAAAGATGGAAGACGTGCTCATGCCGGGCATGACAACCGTCGACCAGGCGCTCGAAGGACGTATCCCTGACCTTGAATTCAACCTCAACTCGGGCGAGGTAGGCGCCACAGCACGTCTGCGTGTGCGCGGTACTTCTACGCTTGTGGGCAACCGCGAACCGCTGTGGGTGCTCGACGGATTCGTGCTGAGCGACCCTGTCGACGTGTCAGCCGACCAGCTCAACGACCCCGACTACATCAACTATATCGGTAATGCCATACAAGGCATCAACCCCCAAGACATTGAGCGTATTGACGTTCTTAAGGATGCCGCCGCCACAGCACTCTATGGTACACGCGCATCTAACGGTGTTATCGTCGTAACTACAAAACGCGGTAAGGCCGGTCCTCCTACAATACGCTATTCAAATCAAACAAAACTTACTCGCCGTCCGCGCTATACCGACAGCAACATCCGACTCATGAACTCGCAGCAGCGAGTACAGTTCGGCAAGGATCTGTGCGATATGCACTACAAATTCTCTGAAAGCATGCCGCTCGTAGGATACGAGGGAGCCTTCTACCGCTATCAGACTGCACAGACCTCGTACGACGAATTCCTCGACGAAGTGCAGGGCTATGAGACCATGAACACCGACTGGTTCAAGCTGCTGACACGCGACGCCATGACAATGTCGCACACCGTGAACGTGTCGGGAGGTTCGGAGAGCACACGCTACTACGCTTCTGTAGGCTACACACGTGAGAACGGTACGGTGAAGACACAGTATGTCGACCGCTACACAGCCAACATGAACATCACGTCCGACCTGACCAAGAACCTCAAGGCACGCATCGCCCTCAACGGCAACATACAGAAGAAGAACCACCTGCCCAGCAATGTCGACCCGCTGACATACGCCTATGAGACAACACGTGCCCTGCCGGCTTACAACGCCGACGGTTCGCTCTACTATTACAAGAACCACGGCTACAGCGTGGGCAACGGCCAGAAGGTGAACAATCTGTACAACTATAACATCCTGAACGAGATGGAGAACTCGTCGAGCGAGTACAACGGCAACACCATTATGGCTATGGGCGACTTGACGTGGCGTCTGAAGGACATTCTCACCCTCTCGGCATCGGCTTCTTATCAGCGCAGTTCTACACTCCAGGCTACATGGTATGGCGAGAACACCAACTACGTGGCTATCCTGAAGAACGGCGAGGCTGGCGACAAGCCTATATCTGGCGAGTCGGGCTACTGCGAACTGCCCTACGGTGGCGTGTACAACACAAGCAACACATACGGCGAGAGCTTCACATCACGTTTCCAGGCCAACTACAACCAGTATCTCGACAGCGAGCGCAAGCACAACCTGCAGGTGACATTGGGCTATGAGGTGAACACATCACGCACCAAGTCGAACGCCCAGAACACACGCGGATTCTACAAAGACCGCGGTATGAAGTACGCAACAATGACCGGCGACGACCTCGACCTGTATCCCTACTACAAGAAATGGCTTGCTTCCAACAAGATGTCGATAGGCAACGGCAAGTCGAACTCGCTGAGCGGTTATGCCGACATGCGCTACGACTACGACTCATACTTCACTCTCGGAGCCAGCGCACGTTTCGATGCCAGCAACCAGTTCGGCTCGCGCAGCAACGAGAAGTTCCTGCCCGTATGGTCGGTTTCGGGCCGTTGGAATGTGATGAAGACATTCTTCGGCGAGAACTCACGACTCATCAACCAGTGGAACATCAAGGCTTCGTACGGCAAGACGGGTAACATCCCTAACTCTTCGCCCAACCTTCAGCTTGCCCAAGGCACAATGGACTCGTTCTACGGCGAATACGTGTCGACCATATCAGGACTGCCCAACCCCAACCTCCGTTGGGAACAAACCGGCACAACCAACCTCGGTACCGACATCATCATGTTCAACGGACGCCTCTCTATAGGTGCCGACATCTGGTGGAAACACACCAGCGACGCCATCATCGACACCAAGGTGTCTACCGTCAACGGCGTAACGAGCTATCTGATGAACCGTGGCGCACTCGACAACCACGGCGGTTCGTTCAGCATCAGCGGCACTCCGCTGCAGACACGCGACTGGCGACTCTACCTCAGCGTTATCGCCTCATGGACAAGCAACAACATCAAGAGCGCCACAACAGCCGAATACGCACTCAGCGACTACCTCAACGGTACGGCACTGGTCAACGGTCAGTCGGTGGGCACATTCTATTCGTACAAGTTCCTCGGCGTTTCGCCGGTCAACGGCGTGCCTATGTTCGACGACTATGAGGACCGCCAGTATATGATAGAGGGCAAGACTCTGGCAGAAGTAGTGCCTATGGTCATGACAGTTTCGGGCAACCGCAGCCCGAAGATGACCGGTTCGTTCTCGACAATGCTCACATGGAAGAACCTCTCATTAAGCGCATTCTTCAACTACCGTGTAGGTTCGAAGGTGCGTCTGTTTAAGCTCTTCCAGCCTATAAACTCAGGAGTGTCGGCAGAAAAGAACGTACGCGAGGAGTTCCTCAACCGCTGGCAGCGTCCGGGCGACGAGAAGTACACCAACATTCCTACTCTGCTCAGCCCGTCGAGCGATGACTACTACAACTACCAGTCGCACTGGTCGAAGACCGGAAGCGTTACGGGCAAGATCGTGACATTCGCCGAGAGCGTATGGGACATGTACGACTACTCCGACCTGCGCGTCGTTTCGGGCGACTACATGAAGCTCAGCAACCTCACGCTGCGCTACAACTTCCCGTCGAGCATACTCAAAGGCTCGTTCGTGAAGACCCTCACGCTCAACTTCAACATGACCAACGTATTCACCATAGCATCGTCTAAGCTGCGCGGTCAGGACCCGACACAGGCCAGCTCTACCGGTGTTGGTATGTCATTGCGCCCGTCGTACACGTTCGGTCTTGACGTATCATTCTAAAAAACAAGGAGGCAGATACAATGAAAAAGAATATATATATGGCATTAGCGCTCGCCGCTACACTCACCACAACATCTTGTGGCGACTTTCTCGACGAGTATTCGCAGGACAAGATAACTGCTACCGAGGTGTCACACCTCGACGAGACTCTGCTCGGCAGCGTCTACATGCCCAGCATAGCCGACTATAACGGACCGTCATCGGCATACGCCGGATTCCTCAACATCATCGACGACGACGTCAACACGGGCTACAGCTCGATGGCGTCGGGCAACATCTGGAACACATGGAGCACATACCTCAGCGGCATGTTCGGCTACTTTGCATGGCAGCTAGAGGTGGGCAAGAACTACGAATCGGGCTCGGTAGCGAGCGACAAGCGTACATGGGAAGACCTGTACAAGCGCATCAACAACGTCAACGTCATTCTCGACGAAATCGTAGACATGCCGCACAACACCGACGAGAAGCTCGCCACCTACTACAGAGTGCAAGGCGAGGCTCACTTCGAACGTGCACAGTACTATCTGATGCTCGCCAATCTCTATGGCAAGGCATACAATCCAGCCACATGCGAGAGCGATCCTTGCGTGCCGCTGAAGCTCACTCCGTACGTAGAGACCGAACAGTTCCATCGCGCAACGATGAAGGAAGTGTACAGTCAGATAGTCGACGACCTGCTGAAGGCTGAGGATTTCCTCACCAAGAGTCCGCAGATTGACGATCACCGACTCTACCGTGCATCGGCAGAAGCCGCCGACCTGCTCCTGAGCCGAGTATATCTGTACATGCAGAAATGGGAAGAAGCCGAGAAAAAGGCTGATGCTGTGATGCGCAGCGAAAAGGTTGAGCTGGCAACTATTGACCTTCTCAACTCCAAACCGGACTCGGAAGACTACGAAGGTGCCGACTTTCTGACCGAGCAGAACCCCGAAATAATCTTCTCGCAGGGTTCTAACTTCGTCTCGGGAGCCGTGTTTGACGGCCGTACGGGCAACTACTGCGTTGCCAAGGAGCTGTACGATCTGTACGACGACAACGATTTGCGCAAGACAACATTCTTCGAGTATCAGACACAGATGGACAACACGCCTGTAGACTCATTGGCTTTGGCACACAAGTATCATCGCGAACAGGACTACCGTTCACGTGTTGGCTCCATATACACTCTGCGTGCAGCCGAAGCGTGGCTCAATAAGGCTGAAGCATGTGCCATGCAGAACGGCAAGGAAGCCGATGCCTGCGCCGCTCTCAACGAGTTGCGCCGCAACCGCATTGCCAATTATGCCGACCAGCAGTACACTGGTACAGAGCTGATCGACCAGGTTCGACTGGAACGACGCAAGGAACTGTGCTTCGAAGGACAGCGCTGGTTCGACCTTCGTCGCTATGCCGTATGCGAAGCACATCCCTACAAGCGCACCATAACACACGTTCTGAACGTGCCCGACAGCAACAAGGGAACCTATCGCTACTCGTACGTATACAATCTCGAACCCGACGACCCTGCATACGTATTCGCCATACCGAGCGATATACAAGAGTTTGACAAATTAGAGAAGAACCCACGTCAGAAGCGCGAACCCGTACTCAAGGGTGTGCTCATCAAGACGGAGGATGAATAACGCTTAAAAGAACTACAATATGAGAAGACTATCATATATAATAATGTGTGCCGTAGCCACCATTCTGTTCTCGTGTGGCGAGGATGCACTAAAGCCCGAGATCGATTTCTCGTCGCCTTACGTCATGCAGGACAACCCTTCCGACCCCATACAGCACCGCTGCTATGAAGTGTACAAGCAGTATGGAGTGTCGGTTTTCTTCACCGACACCATCACCAAGGAGTACGTCGGCGAGGACCACTTTGGCAAACCGCTCTACAAGAGCGAAACGCTCGACCTCAACTGGGACTTCACCAGCAACTCATCAAAGGGCAGCAAGTATGTGTTCGACTATCTGAAGGATGCCGAACAGCAGACCAACGCCCTGCGATTTGTTGACATTCATCTGCGCAAAGTAAGCAAGTCGATGCGCCCGTTCACCATTCTGCTCACCGACAGCATACACCGCATCAAGGGCACAGAGACCACCGACTATCAGTACGTAAGCAACTTCCGCGTGCTGGCTTTGGCAAAACTGCGCGACATGACCGACCGTCAGCTCGACTCATTGAGCCTTGCCATCATCAGCAAAACGGTGATAGACAAGGTGAAACTCAACTCGTCGCTCACCGCACGCTTTTACGCTGTCAGCGACAAGGGAGGCTATTATGGAAAGACATGGGAGGCCATCGGCTCTACTCTCAAGTACTTTACTCAAGCTCAATGGAAGGATAAAAATCTCTCACCACAGTTGATATGGGAAGAAGGAGCATACAAAGCATCATGTACGAGCAACCCAAATAGTATGCGCAACCCTAACCGTGGTTGGAATGAAGAGGCTTTTGAAGCTGCACGCATTGAAGTTACTGCAGAGGCAGGCAAGTACGGATTCATTTGCGGCGACTGCTCTGTTGAAAATGCTATGGGTCACCTCAACACGCCATCGAAGGACGATGACATCCAATTCTTCGTCACAAAGATGCTCGATCTGGGTGCTGCCAAGTTTAAGGAGCGCTACGGCAAGAGCACACTCGTAATGAAGAAGTACGACATTCTGGCAAAGTACATAACCGAGACTTTGCAAGTGGAACTGTAGAACGTCAAACTCACAAATTAAAACAGACACGTTATGAAGAAATATGTATATATGTTGGCAACGGTGCTAAGTGTCAGTATGCTCAGCGCATGCAGCGACGATGATGCCACAGCCGACAACTTCAACCCGAACGTAGTGTCACAGACAGAGGACTTTGTCGACCAACGCGACGGACATACTTACAAGTGTATAAAGATAGGCAACCAGATTTGGATGGCTGAAAACCTCGACTACTATATGGAGGGAGGCTCGTCGGTAGGCTGCTACGTGTACAATGAGGAAACATTCAAGGCTGGAGCAATACCTCTTTCGCCCGAAGAATGGAACGCATTGGCTTGTCAAGTGGCTGACGAAACGGCTACCGCCAACCCCACCGACTACAATACAATGGGTTCGTACGTACTCAATGGCATGATGTTCGGCAACGACCCCGTATGCAGTTGGGAAGAATATGACGCATTGGAAGAGATGATGGGAGGCGACATTTCTATGTTCTTCGCCACTGACTTCAAGGAGGTAATGAAAGCCCGCGTCACCGCTGCCGAGAAGGAGAAAGGCGAGCGCGAAGGCAAGGCGCTTGCCAAGGAGCAGTCGGAGAAGACCGATAAGGAGAACGGCAACTACTCGTCGGAGTACGGCTATCTGTACACTTACGAAGCCGCTCTGGCTGCCGTACCCGAGGGTTGGCGACTTCCAAGCGACGAAGACTGGAAGAAACTGGAGGCAGCATTGGGCATGGAGCAGTCGCAGATCGACCTCGACAACTCATGGCGCGGCATCAATGCCGGCGAATATCTGAAGCAGGGAGGAGCCTCAGGCTTCAATGCTCTGTTTGCCGGATGCAACGCCTACGTTCCGAGCACCAACAGCATGAACTACATAAAGAAGCAGGAGGGTGCCTACTTCTGGACAAGCGACATGCGCGAGGTGGATGTTTCGGGCTCTACCGAAAACGACGCGACACGTGCAGATGACGACGATTCCAACGGCGACGAAGACAAGTCGGGCATTGCAAAGGTGGCAAAGTATCGCATCCTCACCCTGTTCTCGCCTAAAATCTGGCGTGGCGACACTCGTATAGACAATGGCTACCGCAGCGTAGCATTCAGCGTAAGATGCGTGAAGGATGCCAAATAACAATCAGACAGCAATTAGTTACAACTAAAAATCAATACTGACAGAAATAAAAATGAGAAGAACATTACTTTCGCTTGCGGCAGCAGTGCTGTCGCTTGCGGCTTCGGCTCAGGTGAAGTACAACATCAATGGCGACACACGCAATCAGATTGAGGGTGCCAAGGTTTATCTTACCTTCCTCGACCAGGGTTCGATTCCCGTTGACAGCACAGTAGTAAAGAACGGCAAGTTCAACTTCAAGGGCGAGACCGACATGCGCAAAGTGGCTTATATAACAGCTGCCGGCGCTGCGCTGAAGGTTATTATTGAGAACGGAACTGTAGAGGCTTCGCTTGCCGATGCCACTACGGGTGGCGCTCCGCTCAACGCCCGACTGGCTGCATTCAACGCCCGCAAGCGTCCGTGCAACCTTGAGATGTATCGTGTTATGGGCGAAGCTTCGAAGCTGAACATGCCTGCCGACTCGGCTAAGATGAAGCAACTGGAAGCTGAATACAACAAGTATTCGGCTGAAATGTACACCATGGAGCGCGACTTCATATTCTCCAACCTCGACAATGTGCTTCCTGCCATAGAGTTGCCGTCGTTCTGGCGCAATCTCTCGGCTGCCGAACTCGACGAGATTGAGGCAAAGGCAAGTCCAGAGCTGAAGGCAAATGCCGAATTCGTGAAGGTGATGAGCCGCCGAAAGGTAGCAGACAAAAAGAAGAACGAGTGGGTTGGCAAGAAGTTTGTCGACTTCCGTGCGCAGAACCTCGAAGGCAAGTCGGTATCGCTGAGCGACTTCGCCGGTAAGGGCAAGTATGTACTTGTAGACTTCTGGGCATCGTGGTGCGCCCCCTGCCGTAAGTCGATGCCGGCTCTGAAGAACGTCTACGACAAGTATAAGGACCGTGGCTTTGACGTAGTAGGAATTTCGCTCGACACCAGCCGTGAAGCTTGGCAGAAGGCAGCAAAGGATCTTGAGTTGCCGTGGCACCACATGTCCGACCTCAAAGGCGGTCCTGACAGCGTAGCCTCAGCCATCTATCATGTCAACGCCATTCCCTACACCATGCTGCTGTCGCCCGACGGCACAGTCATGGCAACCAATCTGTCTGCCGATTCGCTCGACAAGACACTGGCTAACGTATTGAAATAATGACTACACACATGAGATTCTTTAAGACATTGACGCTTGCCCTCATGGCAAGCGTCTTCTGTATGGCGGCACATGCACAATTTTCGGTAAGCATACCCTACACTATGGAGCGCGGCAAGATGATTGTCAGCGCTGAAGTGAACGGAGTGAAGGGTCGCTTCGTGCTCGATACGGGTGCGCCGTGCGCCCTTTCGTCTGAATTCGCGCGCAAGGCTGGCATCAGTTCGGGACAAGAAATAACGGCAAGCGACAGCAACGGCAACCCCGTAAAAACGCGCGTACTGATGCTCGAATCGCTCAAACTCGGCGCCACAAGTTTCCGTAAGGTGCAGGCACTGGAGCTTGACATGAAGAGCAACCCTGCGTTCAGCCTGTTTCACATCGACGGACTTATTGGTTACACTCTGCTGAAGATGGGCGCTCTGAGCATATATGGACGCGAGCACAAAGCCGTGTTTGCATCGGCAGCTCCTACCGACGGCGACAGCGGAACACGCTATGTGGCAATGCCACCCCACCCCATGCTCGCCCTTGTTCCGCTGCAAATAGGCAATGCCACAGATACCGTCATGTTCGACAGCGGTGAAGACCGCGTCTATGTCATGTCGCGCCATAAGCACGACGCACTCGCTGCACAGCACACCCAAGGCATCCGTACGCTTGGCGAAGGCATGGGATTCTCGTCGATGGGCGTTGGAGGCGTTGAAGCCGCAACACGCAAAGTACGCGTATGCACAGACACGCTCGCCCTGGCAGGCTACAAGCTTGCCAACGTTTGCTGCATAGCCACCGACAATCCGACATCGCGCATCGGCACCGGACTGCTTGCCTATGGCGACATAACGATAGACTACATACACAACACCTTCGCATTCAGCCCCCACTCCGACTCCACGCCAAATCTCTACCAGCCCGATTGGGACGTTGTGCTCACCGTAACGCCCGACGGATGGTTGCGCGCCGGAATAGTATGGGACAAACGTCTGGCAATACAAAGTGGCGACCGCGTAGTGGAGGTGAACGGACATCGGTTTGACAACAAGCTCGATATGCGTGAAGCAACGACCAAATCATTCACAGCATTGTCGGGCAACAAGGCGGTGATTAAGTTCATAAACAAGAAGGGAAAGGAACAGAAGGTTGTGATAAAGAAGCAATAAAGTTGAGAGTTGAAAAAAGAAAAGCCTCGCAAATCTTTCGACTTGCGAGGCTTTTCTTATGCGCTTCAAGATGGACTTGAACCAACGACCCCCTGATTAACAGTCAGGTGCTCTAACCAACTGAGCTATTGAAGCATTATGTTTGAGCAATCTTGTTTTCTTGATTGCGGGTGCAAAGTTAGCGGTTATTTTTCATTCCTCCAAACTTTCCGCAAGAAAATTTCGCAAATTATGTGATTTTTCTTTGTCAATACGTAAAATAAGGTACAAAATGAGTGTTTTGTGAGGTTAATGTATTACTTTTGCATCAGTCTACGACATATACATATTATTAATATAGCAACATTATACCAACAAGACATGTACCTACGCAAATACACCAAAACGATGCGCAGCCTACTGCTGATAGCACTTATGGCTGTCGCTATGCCTATCATGGCACAGAACACCAGCGACCACAACTTCCGCGTGGCAAAGAACCTTGACATTTTCAATGCCATCTACCGCAACCTCGACCTGATGTACGTCGACTCGCTCGACGCTGACAAGACCATCGGAACGGCTATACGCTCGATGATGCGCTCGCTCGACCCGTACACCGACTACTTCCCCGAGGACAAGGCAGCTGAATATAAACAGATGATGACGGGCAAATATGCGGGCATCGGCTCGATAATAAGCTATAGCTTCACACGCAAGCGCGTCATCATAAACGAGCCTTACGAGGGTATGCCGGCAGCCGAAGCCGGACTGAAGAAGGGCGACATCATTCTGAGCATCGACGGCGAGTCGATGGCTGAGAAGAGCACTGCCTACGTAAGCGACCACCTGCGTGGCGAGCCTGGCACAACAATGGTGATGAAGATTGAGCGTCCGTCGACGGGCAAGAAGATGACCGTCAAGGTGCAGCGCAAAGCCATTCAGATGCCTTATCTGCCCTATTACGGTATGCAGAAGGATGGCATCGGATACATCAACTACAACCAATATGTAGAGAACAGCGCCAAGGACGTGCGCCGCGCATTTATCGACCTGAAGAAGCAAGGCATGAAGGGACTGGTGCTCGACCTGCGCAACAACGGTGGAGGCTCGGTGCAGGAAGCCCTGCAGATTCTGAACATGTTCCTACCGAAGGGCAAACATCTGCTCTCGATGAAGGGCAAGGTGAAGAACGCCAACAGCAGCTACAACACTACGGTAGAACCGATTGACACCGTGATGCCTATCGTGGTGCTCGTAAACGAGGCTACTGCCAGCGCCAGCGAGATAACGAGCGGAACGCTGCAGGACTACGACCGCGCCGTAATTATGGGTACACGCACCTACGGCAAGGGTCTGGTGCAGATACCTAACGTGTCGCTGCCATATAACGGAAAACTGAAGCTGACCACTGCAAAATACTACATTCCATCAGGCCGCTGCATCCAGGCTCTGCGCTACAAGCACACCGACAACGGATATGTAGCCGAGAACGTGCCCGACTCGCTCACCCACGAGTTCCGAACAGCTGCCGGACGCATTGTGCGCGACGGCGGTGGCATCAAGCCCGACATCGAGGTGAAGCCCGACTCGCTGCCAAACATAGCCTTCTATCTCTCGCGTGTAGACACAACCGACATCATGCTCAACTACGAGATTGACTACATAGCCGCCCACCCCACCGTGGCAAGTCCTAAGGACTTCGAACTCTCGGATGCCGACTACGAGCAATTCAAGCAGCGTGTGATAAAGAGCGGTTTCACATACGACCAGGTGAGCGAGAAGATACTCAAGGAACTGGAGAATCTGGCTCGCTTCGAGGGCTACTATGACGACGCAAAACCTGAGTTTGAGGCTCTGCAACAGAAGCTGAAGCACAACATAGCCAAGGACCTCGACTATCCGTACAACAAGCAGAAGATAAAGGAAATGATTGCTGCCGACATAATGGCTGCATACTACTTCGAGAAGGGTTCGCTCGAAAACTCACTGCGCAACGACAAGCAGTTTGCCGAAGCCGCACGCCTGCTCGGCAACGCTGAGGAATACCAAAAGCTGTTGCAACCGAAAAAACAGGAGGGTGTGTCAAAATAGAAGTTAAAGGAAGTTTGGGCTTCGCCCGAAGTTAACAGAAGTTAGCGG
>OLGI01000146.1_pt1 | contig 73958 bp, 66 predicted proteins | sample 1605221 | NCBI WGS metagenome assembly OLGI01 (sample SAMEA3888915, study PRJEB22519) | human gut metagenome | biome: human gut; feature: human-associated habitat; material: faeces | place: Denmark | collected 2010 | reverse complement strand
TTTAATTATCCCGACGCGAGACGCGTCGCCCCCATTAGTGCTTGCGTTTTTTTGCGGCGCGTTTCAGGCAACTTAAAATGCAACAAAAACGGTCACGCTTTTGATGCCGATTTTGAACACCCTACGCCATGCCCCATCTGCACCAAGTGCAAACGAGCATGTGCACTTGTCTGCACACGTTCTATGCACGCTATATTTTAATTATGTAAAAAGTGTCTGCACTCTGCACTTTTTGCATATTCTGTATTGATAATCAAGCACTTAAGCAGTGTATACACATCTACACTCCGTCTGCACTGGCATCTGCACGCACCTTGTTCCTATGCCACCACCTACGTTCAAATACACTGCTTGCACCTCCCTTCATTCGTTCACAAACTGAAACACGAACTGGCATAGGGGGAGAGATTTTTCAGACGGAGCAAGAGTCCTTTCTACCCCCCGTAACTGTATTTTCGCCCTCCCATAACAATGCTTGCGGCTATTCTGCACCCATTTCACCACGCCTGCATAAAGACTCGCATCAAAATGCAGACAGTGCAGACAAGTGTAGACAAGTGCAGACGGTGTCTATACGCCTAATTATCTGATTTTCATTGCATTACAAACAATAGTGCAGAGTGTAGACAAAATTGCAATTTTCTCTGTATAGCACGAACTCTGCAATAAGTATTCAGCGGAAACACGTATTTTTTTGGGGAGGGGGATTACCTCAGATGGCAAAGATTATGTAGCACGTCCCCCCCCCACACAAAATCACTAAAGTTTGCCCATATAAGAATATATTTCATTAAATTTGTACCATTACACATTCAGTACATTCACTGCTAATCATTCTTTCATGTATAAGTGACTTCAATGAAAACACAAGAGTTCAAGTACCTGCTGCTTTACATTTATGCAAATTAGGATATACCTACTTGGACGATAATGATATCTTGGCACAACTACAAGGTTTGAAGTTTAACGAAAACGTAGGTAAAGACAATGAGTAACGAAATGCAGTTCTTACTATACAATATGCCTGATGCTGAAGGCAAGGTGCAAGTGGTCATTAAGGACGAAACGCTTTGGTGCACGCAAAAGGCTATGGCGCAACTCTTTGGAGTGGGCGTTCCTGCTATCAGCAAGCACTTGAAGAACATTTTTACCGAAGGAGAACTTGCGGCCGACACGACTATTTCCAAAATGGAAACAGTCGTAAATCGTGGCATCCGTGGAGAGGTCAATGAATTGATTGATTTCTATTCTTTGGACGCTATCATTGCCGTTGGCTACCGTGTCTCATCCTTAAGGGCGACACGTTTCCGCCAATGGGCAACGAAAATTTTGAACGAATACATCAAGAAAGGCTTTGCCATGGACGATGATCGCTTGAAGCAGGGCACTGCAGTCTTTGGCAAGGACTACTTCCGCGAATTGCTCGAGCGTGTTCGTTCTATCCGCGCCAGCGAGCGCCGCATTTGGCAACAGATTACAGACATCTATGCGGAGTGCAGCACGGACTATGACAAGGACTCACCCACCACGCGCGATTTCTACGCGATGATTCAAAACCGTTTCCATTATGCCATCACTGGACAAACGGCAGCGGAAATCATTTACACCAAGGCTGACCACACAAAGGACAACATGGGGCTGACCACATGGAAGCATGCGCCTGATGGTCGCATTCTGAAGTCTGACGTGAACATTGCCAAGAACTATCTGCAAGAGAATGAGATTCGCCAACTTGAACGTGCCGTTTCTTCTTATTTCGACTACATCGAAAACCAAATAGAGAGGCACAATGCTTTCAACATGAAGCAATTTGCTGCCAGTGTCGATAAGTTCCTCACATTCAACGACTACAAGATTCTACCCGACAAGGGCAAAATCTCTGCGGCACAGGCTAAAAAGAAGGCGGAAGAAGAATACGACATTTTCAATAAAACCCAACACATTGACTCTGACTTTGATAAAGAGGTGAGAAAGATGTTGGAGAAGAAATAAGTAGGACTATTCAATATCCTAATTCCCCTTATACGATAAATGCGAGCAAAAAGCTCGCATTTATCGTATATCTAAAGCACTGCAACAGATTTACGTATTTGGCCTAATATACCAGATAGTTTTTTACTTTTCTTGGCTGTCCAATAGTTATATTGGGTTTGAAGTTCTGCCCAAATTGTTGTATATTCTGAAGCGTGCGTTAATATGTTTTAGCCTTGTAGGCATTTCTTCTCCGATATTTCGTAACTTTGCACAGATTATGTGTTGGAGGAATTTGTTGACGTGAACTAACCTGAATGCACGTTCGATTTCGTACCAACAGACACACTATACATATAAGGTATTGAAATAGCATGTCATCACTACACAATAAGAAAGCAGCTTACCACACACTTGGCTGCAAACTCAATTTTGCCGAAACATCGTCACTTCGCGACCAACTGGAACGCGAAGGGGTGCAAACCATACAAAAGGGCGAACATGCAGACATCTGCATTGTAAACACTTGCTCCGTAACCGATGTGGCCGACCACAAATGCCGACAGGCCATACACCGCTTTACACGCGAACACCCGGGTGCCTTTGTGGTGGTGATGGGTTGCTACGCCCAACTCAAGGCCGACGAAATCGCCACCTTTGACGGGGTGGACCTTGTGCTTGGCATGGAACAAAAAGGCGATGTGCTGCGTTACATTGAGGAACGTATGGCACAAAAGGAGGCTCTGAATGGCGGCGACGCCTGCCACGAGGCTATCAGTGTGCCTACCAAGGACATTCGCACCTTTGTGCCATCATGCTCGCGCGGTGACCGCACACGCTATTTTCTGAAAGTGCAAGACGGCTGCAACTATTACTGCACCTACTGCACCATTCCCATTGCACGCGGCCGCTCACGCAACGGCAGCATTGCATCGCTCGTTAAACAGGCCGAGCAGGTGGCCGCCGAAGGAGGCAAGGAAATAGTGCTGACAGGTGTCAACACGGGCGACTTTGGCCGCTCAACGGGAGAAACTTTTCTGCAACTTATCAAAGCACTCGACCAGGTGGTGGGCATTGAACGCTACCGCATATCGAGCATAGAGCCAAACTTGCTCACCGACGAGATTATTGAGTTCTGTGCACAGTCGCGCGCCTTCATGCCTCACTTTCACATACCGCTACAATGCGGCTCTGACACAGTGCTGAAACTGATGCACCGCCACTACGACACGGCCCTGTTTGCACAAAAAATAGCACGCATCAAGCACATCATGCCCGACGCTTTCATAGGGGTGGACGTTATTGTTGGTATGCGCGGCGAGACGGACGAGTGTTTTGAAGAGTCGTATAACTTTATCAAGTCGCTCAACATCTCGCAACTGCACGTGTTCAGCTACAGCGAGCGTCCAGGCACCAAAGCACTGGAAATACCCTACGTTGTGCCGGCACAGACGAAACACGAACGCAGCCAGCGTCTGCTTGCGCTGTCGGAGGAGAAACGACGTGCGCATTATGCCCAATTTATTGGCACCACACGCCCTGTGCTGTGGGAGCACGCACGCGACAATGAACCCATGCAGGGCTTTACCGACAACTACATACGCGTGAAGCAAGCTGCCGGCGACCATGCCAAAGACAACCATGTGACTTTGGCCAAACTGGGTGATTTTACAGCCGACGGCGAATGCTTGGCTGAAGTGTTGGACCAAACTACATCTGCTCATGATTAAGACTGACAAAATAGCCATCGTCATACTTAACTGGAACGGGCGCGACATGATGCGCCAATTTTTACCCTCGGTTGTAAAGCACTCCAAAGACGAGGGTTGCGTGATTGTGGCCGACAATGGTTCGACCGATGGCTCGCTCGATATGCTGAAGGAGGAATTTCCCGAAGTTGAATTACTGCCATTGCCGCAAAATTATGGCTTTGCCGAGGGCTACAACAAGGCGCTCGACCTGGTGGAAGCTCCCTACTACTTGTTATTAAACTCTGATGTGGAGGTGCCAGAAGGTTGGTTGCGCCCCATGCTCGACTATATGGAGCAGCACCCTGAGGTGGCTGCCTGCCAGCCCAAACTGCTGAGCCAGAAGAACAAGCAATACTTTGAATATGCCGGAGCTGCTGGTGGATTTATGGACCGCTATGGTTATCCATTTTGCCGCGGCCGCATATTTGCCGATGTTGAACGCGACGAGGGGCAGTACGACACCACAGCACACCTGCTTTGGGCCACTGGCGCAGCCCTGATGGTGCGCAGCAAGGATTGGAAGGAGAGCGGCGGACTTGACGGCCGTTTCTTTGCCCACATGGAGGAAATTGACCTGTGCTGGCGACTGCGATCGCGCGGCAGAGGCATTGTGTGCGTGCCGCAGAGTGTGGCCTACCACGTAGGAGGGGCATCGCTTGCCGCGGGCAATCCGCGCAAGACTTTTCTCAACTTCCGCAACAATCTGCTAATGCTCTACAAAAATTTGCCGGCCGACGAGCTAAAGCCTGTCATGCGTGTGCGCAAATGGCTTGATATGGTGGCGGCCTTCAAGTTTTTGATTACAGGCGATGTGGCCAACTTCAAGGCAGTATACAAGGCACGCAGAGAGTTTAGGCGTATGCTGCCTGACTTTGAGAAAGACCGTCAACACAACCTGCAGTTAGCCGTCGATGGCGGACACGGACTGCCCGAACGTATTGACCAAAGCCTGCTGCTTTTGTACTACGCGAAAGGCATTAAAAGGTTCAGCGCTTTGCATTTTTGATATTATTTCATATATTTGCAAACAAAATAACAGTATAGTTGAAACGCTTACGCTACATATTATCCACTCTCATGGTATGCTCGCTTGCAATTTGTATGGCAGCATGCCAGTTTGACCGTAACCTTATTAAAGAGAATGCTGGCAAGGACTTGCACATCATTCGTTACGACCGCATGGTGGACGACTATGTCAATACGGGCAATGTGGCTTTGTGGCAACGAATGAACACGGAGTTTCCACGCGAGACCCGTGCATTGATTGAGGACGTGCTGCACCTCGGGCGCGCCGACAATGAGGACATTGACGACAGCTTGATAGCATACTACAAAGACCCCATTCTGGTGCAATTGCGCATGGACATATCGCGCAAGTTTGAGGACCTCTCAGTTTACGAAAAAGCTTTGTCTTCTGCCTTCAAGCGCCTTGAAGCCGAAGACAAGAATTTTGTAACACCCAAGATTTACGCTCAAAACTCGGCCTTTAACCAAAGTATTGTGGTGGGCGACAGCCTTATTGGCATCAGCCTCGACAAATACATGGGGGCTGATTACCCCGCATACAAAAAGTATTTTTACGAAAATCAGCGCGCCACAATGGAGCCCTCGCGCATTGTGCAGGACTGCTTATACTTTTACCTTAACCAACAGTTCCCTCCCACGAGACTGCGCATACGCCACACTTTGGGGCAGTGGCTTATACACCAAGGCAAAATTGCCTGGGTGGTGGCACAGCTCACTAATAAGAGTGCTATCGACATAGCAGCCTGCCAACCGGCCACCAAGGCATGGTACAAGCTGAACGAACGACGCGTGTGGAACACGCTGCGCAACAACAAAATATGGAACAGCTATGACTCGTTGTTGCTGCACTCTATTTTGTATTCAAGCGATGCACACCCTTATTTTGTAGACCCGCACTCGCGTGGCGTGGGACTGTGGATTGGTATGCGCATTGTAGAGGGCTACATGAAACATCACCCTGAAATGTCATTTGACGCACTGCTCCGTTATAACAACTATGATTTGATTAGGAAGGAGAGTAATTATTGAAATATACACTATGGCTTCATTGTACCTTATACCCGTAACCTTGGGTGATACGCCCTTGTCGCAGGTGCTGCCTGCCTATAACAAGGACATCATTCTTGGGTTGCGGCATTTTATTGTAGAGGAGGTGCGCACAGCACGCCGTTTTTTGAAACAAGTTGACCGCGACATTGATATTGACAGTTTGACGTTCTACCCCATGGGCAAGCATGCCGATGCAGCGTTGTTTTCAAAATACCTCGACCCGCTGCGCAAAGGCGAGTCGGTTGGTGTTATAAGCGAGGCTGGCTGCCCCGCAGTGGCCGACCCCGGAGCTGACGTGGTGGCCATAGCCCAACGTGAGGGACTGCATGTGGTGCCATTGGTCGGCCCTTCGTCCATTCTGTTGGCCGTGATGGGGTCGGGATTTAACGGACAGAGTTTTGCCTTTCATGGTTATCTGCCCATTGCACCAGGCGACCGTGCCAAAAGGTTGAAACAACTCGAAAGCCGCTCTGCTGCTGAACACCAAACACAGCTGTTCATTGAAACACCCTATCGCAACCATAAAATGATTGCCGACATCTTGTCTACCTGCAACCCGCGCACACGACTGTGCATTGCCTCGGGACTGACTACCACACAAGAGTTTCTGCAATCGAAAACGGTGAAAGAGTGGAAGCAGACTCCCCCACCCGACTTGAACAAGATTCCTACCATCTTTGCCATTTACGCTGGTTAACGCTGGCATTTTGTTTGCCGCAAGGCCCCCCGCGTGCTAATTTGGACAATAAATACGAAGGTGACTATATACGACAATACCCCTAACACGGGGTAGCCAAGTATGTAAACTTTGTAAGATTACACAATAAATCAAGTATTAGTCCGTTATAATATCAAAGTTAATAAAGAAAAGCAGTCGTCACGGTGCTTAAATGACGACTGCTCTGATAAGACTCTTTATCGTGTTGCCGCACGATGTGAGTATGAACATGCACTCAACAAACTCCACGGATGCCTAACTAATGGCATCCGTTTTTATTTTTGAGTTAATCCCCCTTTTTGTGAATATGCGGCTTCAAAGATGGAGTATTTCCTGGAGTTTGCTTGTTGTCTCTTTGGCGACGGTCAGGTTTGCCAGTTGAGACAGCAATTCTTTTTGGTCCTGGTTTAATTCCCATATCCTCAAAAATTACAAGTTAATAATGTTATTCCCCTTTTATAATGGAGTTGAAGCTCCACTTTCTTATGTCGAAAGATTAGTAGAAACGCTGCATCCAAATTTGGTTTTCTGCAAGCAGATGCATAGAGCACCAATATAGCATATACAAATGTCGTGCCAATAGGTGTTATACTTTAGGTGAGGGCGTACTTTTTAGCCCCCGATTTTCTGAAAAAGAATAGGGAGGTCATTGCGACCTCCCTAAATTCATTCTTCATTCATCTTTTCCATCACGTGTTGGCAATAACTGCAATATCCTCCATTGTCAAGTGCTTCGAACATTTCGCACCAAGGTATATCTTCACCACAGCGTTGACATTCATCAATGGTATTGTATTCTATTGCCTTATCAAAGACAAATTTCTGTTTTTCAGACAAGCTGTCATATCCCTTGTCTAACATCTGCTTGGCAATCCCTGCCTCCTTACCTTCCAAACGGCTTGACTTTATAAGTTCTTCAACAAAGCCGTTAAATCCTTCTTCATGATACCGTTCTTTCCTCATAGTTCAATAGTTATAAACATTCGACATTTCCTAATCTCAATAACACATTTGCATCTGTAATCTCTTCCACTTCTTCCTTTCCCAAGTATAGACAAGTATAGTCGGGAGCGGTAAGTGCTAATCTGTTGCCGATTATTTCCCTAACGGAAAATGGCTTGGTCTTGTCTCCAAGGGTATAGACCCAATCTAAGAGGTTAATCATATTTTGTTGATTTTATATGGTTTAACTTCATTTCTGTCCCCATGTACTTGTAATGCGTGGGGACTTTATTGTATATACAAAAACCATGCCTTCTTTTTATATGACAGCGTTAATCGAATAAAATATTAGAATTATGACAGATACAAAGATTACAATCGTTTGTAAGGAAGGTGAATACCATATTACAGACATAAGCCTTACGGCAGAACGGAATTACACTCCAATCTTTACGGAAGCATTCTCCACACAGGAAAAGCCATTAAGTGTATATCTTATCAAAAATAAAGATATACTCAGCGAGAATGCTGCTAAAAGTGGTGCAAAGCAAATCCTATCTAATCTTACTGAACTTATCCGTAACAGCCTAAAGATGAGAGCACGGGTATTTACCCAAGAAGAATTGGATTTGAAATCTCAAATCACAGATTATCCTATCATCAAACGGTTTGAAGAGATAGCTGGTATTGAGTTCGATTGGAATAGGTTTCACAATCGCAGAGAATTTAAAACCTACATAAAGAGCCTATTGAATATGAAAAATCAATAAGCGGTGTACACAGACATCTGATATTCTTTGCAGAACTGCTGAATTTGCAGTACCTTTGCAAAGCCATTTCGGTGGCAAAGTTTTCGTGGAATAAAAGATAGTGCCTTACTTCTTGTAAAATCGCCAAAATATCTACAAAGAATATACGAGGCACGGAGCAGCTCATATACGTGGGCTGCCTATCCGTGTTGTATATTCAGGTGTTTGGCGATACCTACAAGAGAATACGGAGGGCAGCCCACTTTCTTTAACAATAAACATTGTAAATCCTCCAAGCTGGCTGTCTGAGGAGACCTCTTGTAAAATTCGCCATTATGAAAATTCTCTATTCTTTTTTCATCGGAATGATGATGATTGGTGGGTGGGTTATTGCTATGCAGCTTGTCTCACCTGGAACTATTTACAATGCAGACCCACAAATAAGTTTGTGGGGTGGAGTTGCAATCTTTTTTACTGGATGTGTTATCGGTTGGTTTGATGCTTGTCGCAAACAACGTAAAAAGGAAGAAGAGGAAGAACGCCAAGCCGAACAAGACAGAACCAATGAACTCATGCGTGAGTATCTTAAAAAGAAACTCCAAGAAGAACGGAACGATGAATAAAAATGAAAGAAATTTCTTATCAGTCACATCGGTAAAACAATCCAAGCAGTTGCTTGATGCGGGTTATTCTGCTGATATGGCTGATATGGCGTGGATTAAACCCAATACGTTTATTACGACATACAATCTATTTGAGAAAGAACAAACTCTAAACTATCCACTTGAGTCTTATGAGGTAGTACCAGCGTGGTCTTTACTTAGGCTATTGCAACTATTGCCTTCAAGTCTTGAGGTAGTGACGGATGAGGAAACAATGGAATGTAAAATTTGGGATGTAGTTCTTAGGAAGGACAACGGCATTTCATATATTGATAGTGATGATAGAGATTGTCTATTCAAAACTCAAAGCAATCCTATGTTGTTAAAAGACTGCCTTATTGAAACATTACTTTGGTTGGCTAAGGAACAATGGCACTTCAAGGTGGAAGAAGAATTTGATTTTATCTGCAACATATAAAAATCGTACTAAGTTGTAGAAATAAAAAGATTTACGTATATTTAACAATCCAATATACCACACCTTTTAATAGGGTTAAAAATAAATGCGAACGTCCTCACGGATTGCTCGCATTTCCGTTGTCGCTAAATCTTTGTACCTTTGCACTACTGAGGTTCCAACTCAGTAGCAAATATTGTTCAACCGTCTAAAATTGAAGCATTATCGAACATACAAAGAAACGCAAACACGACAACCAAAATTATGATGAATGCCCAGTGGGTGGGTTCTTTTGGATTGGTGATATGCTTGCCCATTGGACTAAACAGACACACTATTGATTAGTAATAGTTGGAAATGCAAATGCGAGCGTCCTCACGGATTGCTCGCATTCTTTATTCTCATAAAATCTTTGTAATTTTGCATCGTCAAGTTGCCGCTTGACGACTGTTCATATTTTACACATTATAAACTAAAAACAAAGAATTTATGGCATTAGAAAATCTACTGTTAAGTATTATAGTTGATGACCGCATGGGACACTTAAACTCTGCTATGGAAAAAGTCTATGGAGTTAATGCAGTGGGGGCCGTTTATTCTGAAGATGAGAAGTTAATTCAATACACAGAGGTATAACGAAATAGCAAGGCAGGATTTAGTTCTTGCATTTCTTTTTGCCTTTCTTCTTGTTGGTATGGAGCATCTTATCCATAGCCTTATCAAAATTACCACTATTGTTATCAATCTCCATAATCTCTTTCAGCCGTTCTTCGGGCATGTTTTTGAAAAAGTCAGGTAGTTTTGTTCTATCTATCATTATGCTTTGAGTTTGTTATACGTTAATCTACTCTTGCAATGCAGAATAGCCTCCGCAAAGCGTTCGTTTATAGAAACGTTGCGGGTATTATAGCGGAAACAGAACTCATCAAAATACCGTTGCATGTGCTTACGGCTAACCCAGTTGTATATGCCGTTGATAGCACGTTTGCAATAATTCCCCCAAAAGGCTTCAATCGTGTTCGTATATGCACCACCACTAACATAGATACCATGTCCGTGGTCAACAATGTGGTGCTTATAGACTTTCGGAATTAGTCTATATCCTTGCCACTCATCAGAATATATAGTGGCAGAGTGCTTAACTTTACACAGAATAGGCGGTGTTAGCTGCTTGTAACTCGTATTTTCTACCACTTTACAGAATACCTTACCGCCACGCTGCAATATACTCATTACGGGAACTTTATCAACGAATGCTCTGCCTTGGCATTTCTTCGCTTTTTTATTCCAATGGCGGTTTTTGTTCTTGCCACCAACGAATGTTTCATCAAGTTCAACCTCACCGTCAAACTTTTCTTTGTAGTCTTGCTTGAATGCTTCACGTATGCGGTGCGTCATAAACCAAGCCGTTTTCCGTGTAACGTGAATGTCCTTAGATAATTGCACAGAAGATATACCTTTCGTGTGACAAGTTACCATATAGACGGCATAAAACCACTTACGCAAAGAGATTTTAGAGCCTTCAAACAGCGTACCTATCCGTATGTTGAAATTCTTGCCAGTGTTCTTACAACGATACATACCATCACCCCTTCGGTAAACTTTTGAAGTTGGGTCATATGGAGATACTGGCTCGCTATTCTTCCAAAGTTTACTTTCAAGGTAACGGATACATTTCTTCTCTGTATCAAACACTTGCATAAGTGTGAATGCGGAGTTGAAATTGCCAAAGCTAATCGTTTTCATAATCCAAACATTTTAGTGCTTGGTTACATTAACTTTGGCAACAAAAAACTTTGAGGAAATAAAAAGCCGCACCGCCACAGAGGTCATTCAGATGATTTAGTGATACACCTTCTTGTAAAGAGTTTCAAAGGCGTATTTACCATTGATGAGAGTAAGATAAGTTCGTACCTTAACCCACTCAAAACATGAATTGTCCCTTGGTCTCATTATTGCAACACCTCCTTTCTTCAAAAATACTGCGTGGAGAGAAATTCGGGATTGTCAATGTATGAAGCGGTGCGGCTTATAGTATTAACTTGAGTGATATTTTGCGTTGAGCAAGAAAAAGGCTAAAACCTTGCGATTTTAGCCTTTGTAAATACGCAACTATCAGTGTATCAATCGTTATTGAGAGATAGTTAAACTTTGTAAAAGGAATTTTTCGGATACCCTGTTGTTAGGGGTATTGTCGTATATAGTCACCAATACGAAAGTGTCCGGTAAAATGTGCTATTGCACATTTTACCGGACACTTGCCATTTACGCGATATGCTAAAGGTGCTTAGAGCACAACTTTAACTACTTGGCCATCGGCCACAACCACATAGGTGCCATGAGGCAGCGCAGTGCTGTTGTTAACCTGTTGGCCAGCTGCATTATAGATGCTGTAATGGTTGGCATTCTCAACAACTATGCCGCCAAACTTGGTATATACCTTTACAGCAGAAGTTTGGTTGTTGTTAATTGAAGTTACCTCACCAAAGTTCTTGACAGAGCTGTCGCCCTGACCAGTCAGTTCGGCTACCTTGCCATTCAGCACCTCTACGTCGTAAGCCACATCGTTGGCTGTAAGGTACGGATAGTCGAGTTCGCTCTGTGCCAAGGCAATGGCTTGCTTGAGAGCCTCAGCCTTTTCGCCATCCAAAGTGGCGAGCGCCTGCTGCGCACTGCTGACTGCCTGCTGCAATCTGTCGGTCTCAGCCGAAGCGGGAAGCGGCACCAGGCGGAAGGTGAAGGCGTTCTTTGCCACCTTGTTGGCTATGGTGAGCGCTGAACCAGCTGCATTGGGTGCAACGAACGAAAGCGTACTGCCACTCTTTGCATCAGTGGTGCTGCCGGCATGAATGGCCAGGTGCGAATCGAGTGTCCATTCGTCCTCGTCGAGGAACAAGACAAACTTTGATGCTTCGGCCGTGGTGGCAGACTTAACAGCATTTCCGTCAACCGTTACATTGGCGCCTGATTGCGGTAGCGTGAGGGTGGCAACGCCTTCATCATTTGTACTAATGAGCAAGCGCGAACCTTGGTAGGTGTAATCTGTGCTCAACGAGGCATTGCCGTTGGCATCGAACGACACGAAACGTCCCTCGCTATTGTAGTTGTAGTCGGGGAATACGCTAACTGCCTGAATGCAATAGTAACCATTGGCAACGGCATTGGCCAATGAAACGGGCTTAGCCTCAACCAACTTGACACGTACCGCGCTGGTCTTGTCTTGGAAAGTCATGGTGCCGTCTGCATTATAGCCATAGCACTTCTCAGCGTTTTCGAAGGGAACCATGTAATATGAGTTGTCATCAGCCTTCTCAAAGGTCCACTTTTGGTTGTCGCCACCGCTTGTTTGCCACTGCAAGAGCTTGTGATAGTTTGCATTGTTTGAGGCTGATGGGTTGTCGATGTTGACATTGCCTACCGAGCTCTTTATGGTCCAATAATTTCCCGAACGGTTTATTTGCCATATCTGTCCTTCGTCCTTTACATCAAAAGGCTGCATGGTCAATATGGTGTTATTGGCCGTTGAACCATTGTTGCTTAATGCGGCCGAAGTGTCGAATGTGCAAATTTGGTAGTAGTTGCCGCTGGTTATGCCATCAATGGTAATGACGGGTTCAACATACTTGACCAACTTGACACGTGTGTCGGCACCTTTGTCCTGAAATGTAAAGTTGCCATTGGCATCAAGCGCATAACATTTTGCGGCGTTTTCGAGCGGGATCATGTAATATGAGTCATCGTCTGCTGCCTCGAAAGTCCACTTCTGGTTGTCGCCACCATTTGTTTGCCACAAACAGAGTTTGTTCTCGAATTTGTCGTGTGCCTCGGAAGGATTATCTATATTAAATGCCCCCATTGCCGAGGTTATGCCCCAATAGTCTCCGTTTTGGGTCAGTACCCACACCTGGCCTTCTTCGGTGTTGCTCAAGTTGGTAAGTGTAAGCCTGACATCGTTTTTGGCCACTTCGCCACAGCTCAATGCTTTTGTGCCATCAAGCGTTACTATTTTGTACTTTTGACCGCTCACAATGTTGTCGGCCTGCACATTAAATGCGAATGCCAACAATGCGAAGAGCGTTAGAAATATCTTTTTCATAAATCTGATGTTGTATCGTTAGTAATGTATGTGCGGCCCTTTTACTGCAAGTCAATGTATTCGGTAGGCATTGAGAAGGTGATGCCGCGATGCTGAAGGTCGAGCATCAAGGGGCGTGAACGCTTTAAGAAACCCTTCCACGAACGGTTCTTTTGTGCACTCCAACCTGCCTCGGCCAATATCAGCGAACGTGGGTAGGCCTGGTAGAATATGCGCTCGGGCGAATTGATAGATTCGCTCCACAAAGTGCCGGCCACGCCAAAGAGATTGTTCTTTTCAAATTCCTCACCTTTGCCCCAACCTGGGTCGAACTGGTAAACAGTCTCGAACGTGCGCACGGGCATACCCCAGTTTACCTCGGGCATATCGCCACTTGCCATGGGATAGTCGAAATAGCAATAGTCGCCAGGGCACATCATGATTTTGGCATTATTGTCGATAGCCGCCTGCACAGCAGGTTCTGTCAGACCATTACGCCAAGCAAATGTGACACAGCCCTCTTGTATCTCCTTAAAGTCGGTTTCGTACCAGAACATGGGTACCTTGTCGTACTTGGTGCGCAAGGTGTCAATAATACGGTCGAACATATACTTTTGCAGTTTCCAGTTTTCCGACCGGTCGGTAGTGGTGATACCGAGCTTTTTCTTGAGGGCCTTGTCCTTCTCGCAAGTGGTCCAACAGTCGAGTGCGGGATTACCTGCCTCATCGCCACCAAGGTGGACATATTTGCATGGGAACACGTCGGCCAATTCGCGGAACACGTTGCCAAGGAACTCATAAGTAAATTCGTTGCCCGGGCAGAGCAGTTCGTTCGACACACCACAAGTGGTGCGGATAGGCACTTGCTTTCCACCACAAGTAAGTTCGGGGAAAGCATGAACGGCAGCCACTTCGTGGCCCGGCATTTCGATTTCGGGCACAACCATGACATGATATTGTGCACAGTACTTGACGAAGTCCTTCATCTGCTCTTGTGTGTAGTAGCCCGAAATGGGTATCAGCATGTCGTCCATGCCCACACGCGAGGTGCTTTTCTCGATAAGTTGCGGATACTTCTTTATTTCAATACGCCATGCTTGGTCATCGACCAAGTGGAGGTGAATACTGTTAAGTTTGTAACGTGCCATTTCGGGCACAATCTCCTTCAGACGTTCGTAAGGAACGAATATGCGGCAAGGGTCAACCATCAACTCGCGTACATGGGTGCGCGGTGCATCTTCGATGGTGATAGGGTTGGTTTCGATGCAACGGGCCGAGGCATTGTCATCTATCATGAGTTGCTCCATGGTCATGATGCCATAGAACACACCCGCGGCCGTTTTGCCTGCAATGTTTACGCCATTCTCGTCGATTGAAAGCGTGTAAGCCTCGTCATCGTTGAGCGAGGTGTCGATAGAGAGCGTTATTTGTGCTGTGCCATTGTCGTTAAGAGTGGTTATGCCTGCACGGTCGGCAAGAATGCGCAGCAAGTGCGCCTTTTCATTGGCCAATTCGTCGGGGCAGTTGATTTGTCCAACATTCTGCCATACAAGTGGCTGGCCCTGTGCTGAGGCCATTTTCAAAGGGATTGGCACCAAATTTTGTGCGGTGGCAACTGTTGGGGCCACCCAACTTGCTGCACAAAGCAGTGCGATGGAAAGAAATATCTTTTTCATAAATATTGTGTCTGATTGAGGGTTAGTAATTTACTTTGAATGTACGATTGTTAACCTTGACAAGGTAAGCGCCTCTTACCTGTAAGGGCAAAGCAATTTCACCCTCGCCCTGCAATGACTGCAAGAGCTGGCCTTGTGCATTATACATCTGCACACGGCTGCCCTGAGGCAAATGCTTGAGCCATACCTTGCTGCCTTCGACAGTGGCAGTAACTTTGGCTAATGCCTGCTGGGTGCTGACTGTGGTGACAGTACCGATGTTGAAGTTTTTCCACACCTCGGCCGATTTATAAGCCTCTTCGCTGCCCTCGGGCACCAGCAAGTCTACATTGGCGCAGTCAACCCCGGCAAAGGCTGTTGCATCGACTGCTGCGGGAGTTTCGGCATAAACCTTTATGGTTTTTAGTCCGGTACAACCGGCAAACGCACATGCTTTGAGTTCGGTGAGTTCGGCAGGCAGAATGACGCTTTCTATGCCACTGCAACCTGAAAATGCGCCTTTGCCAAAATACAAGATGCTGCCAGGAATGCTTATCTCGCCCCGCAAACCGCTACAATTCATGAAAGCGGCATCGCCTAACTGCTGCAGGGCTCTTGGCATGCTGATGTGTGTGAGACTCTTGCACTCGGCAAAAGCTGAGGCGCCTATGCGGGTTACCATCTTGTCGAGATTGATGTCGCCCGAAAGACTGGTGCAATTAAAGAAGGTGTTGTTGCCTATCGACTGCAAAGTAGAAGGCAACTTGATGCCCTCGAGACTGCTGCAACGCGAGAAAACACCATCGCGCAACACAACAAGGGTTGAAGGTATGCTGACAGTGCCCGCCAAACTCGTGCAACCCTCGAAAGCATACGAGCCAATGTTTAACCAACTGACCTCTGAGCCAGCGAACTGAATGCCTTGCAACGACTTGCAGCCTGCAAAACAGCTGGCACCAATGCTGGTTGTTGTTCTCGAAAATGTCAGTGTGCCTGCCAAAGAGTCGCAAGCGAAGAATGCCTGCGAGCCAATGGTTGAAAGGTTGTTGGGCAACACAAGGCTCCGCAAGTGATGGCGCGAATGGAGCGCATTTTTAGGAATGTTCGGACAGTTGGCCGCCGACAGATCGAGCGAGGCCATTGAATAGCAAAGGTCACGCAGTTGACGGAAATCACCGTTGCCTGTGGTGGTCAACGTTCCCGTGAGTTTGACATTTACCAGGTTAGGCTGGTCTTTTGCCGCCACACTGGTTATGTTGCCAGTGGTCACATTTTGTGCCCAAGCGTATGCAGGCGAGCCGCACAACAATGAGCACATGAGCATGAATTGTAGACTTCTTCTCATAGAATGATGATGGGTAAAAAAGTTTGTATTCGCAAGTTATATTAGGTCGTATATACCATCTGTTATTCATTTCAGAATAACTACCGGTAGCAAATGTACATAAAAATTATGTAACAATGCGGGGCTAACTTGCAAAATAGGGTATTTAACTGGCCAAAACACCACATCTCGCATAAAAATGGCGTGCCAAGACCCTCCAAACTTCGTCAATGCGTCACCCAATCAAATGATGTAACGCTTCGTTTTTCAACATGCGCCATTCAATGGTACAAAAGAGCGATGAAGTTAGGAAAAAGCGCAAGCACTAATGGGAGCGACGCGTCTCACGTTCATCGGGGAAAATGCAATGTTCACACAAAAAATAAGGACTCACAGACCACACTAATTACACGCCAGTCTGTGCCTTTTCCTTAAATGCCCGACGCGAGACGCGTCGCCCCCATTAGAGCGCAATTTCCTGGCATAACAGTTCTTCCCATGGCTTCAAATCTGCTTTTAACCCTGTCAATCTGATAGAGAGCGCAAGCACTAATGGGGGCGACGCGTCTCGCGTCGGTTTTTTCAGCGGCCTCAAATACGGTTTGCTCACGGGCACAAACCCTTTGCCCGCCAGGTCGCGCCATTGTACTTCGGGTGTGCAGTCAAACACATTATAGCGCATGACATACAGTTCGTTCATCAGACTGATGGCTTGTTCTGTCAGACCGCAGCTCGTAGTGCTGCCAGTTGTTTGCGGTGCGCAGTCAGTGTCGTTGCCCATGCGTTTTTGCGGCTGGGGTGTTTCAGTGTTTTTAGTTTGTGTTTCCGGGGTATGTCCGATAGCGTCTATCAATTTGTCAACACCACGTTTCACAATGGCATCAGCATAACGCAGCATTCTGTTAAGCATTCGTTTCATGGTAGTAATAAGTAGGTGTTCAAAATTATTTTATACAATCAGTAGGTGTCATTTTCACATTGAAAGCACATTCTCGAGGCGCATCTGTTCCCTTCGGCCTCGGTCACATAGCCCGCTATGCTCCCTCACCCGAAGGAAACATCTGCGCCCCGATAATGCACTTTCAATGTAAAAATAATTTTGAACACCTACTTACAATTTGGTTTAGTACAAAAGTAAAGTGCTGCAAAGGTAACACCAAGGCATTGTACCCAACAAAAAAAGTGTACAATTTGTACACAAATATTTGTTCTCTACCCGTCTGCCTACATGTAAAAGAGTGCGTGTGTTTTTACTGCCATCTTACACTTTTTGTACGTAACAACTTGATATACAGAGGTTTCAAGAGTGTAAGATAATTTCAAAGTATCTTACACGCCCCTGCATACATCTTACACATCACACCCCGCCGTCTTGCAGTCATTTTTGTCGTATGCGGTGGATCATACACCATAGGGACGTAGAGGAATCTGTCGGAGCAACAGACTTTTCTGTTCCCCTATGCTGTGATACCGCCCTCCCGTGCTTGTGCCGTGTGGCAGCGTGAGGGTTGTGTAGGTTGCGTGTAAGTGAAGTTTGTAGCATCTTGCACTAAGTAAATCGTTGATAATCAATGTGTTACGATGCGTTAGTGTAAGATGTAAGATACTCGGTAAGTAAAGCTTTTGTAGTATGGTAAAGGTCCCGCTACCACTAAACGCAAGCATAAAACTCAAGCACAAAACGCTACCACTAATGGGGGCGACGCGTCCCGCGTCGGGCATCAAAGCAAAGGTCCACAGACAGGCATGTAATTAGTGCTGAACCCTTGTGTTTAGTATGTGAGCCCTTGCTTTAATGCCCGACGCGGGACGCGTCGCCCCCATTAGTGGTAGCGTTTTGTGATGGCGCAGGAAAGTGATGAAGTCAGGAAAGAGTGTGCCAAGGCCCTACATATAAGAGCCTTGGCACACCATTTTACATAATATTGTTTATTGGGTGGGCTACCCCGTCAACTTGTTTGCTAATTCCGCCTACGCGTTGGCACTGTCAAAATCACTTGAGCAATTCTGCCAGTTTCTCTTCGACCTTCGACACGCCAACCCCACTGGCCACGATTTTGCCATCGGGACCTATGAGCAATGTGGCAGGTATGGCTGTGATGCCATAAACCTTGCCGGCCACACAATCCCAACCCTTGAGGTCGGAAAGGTGGTGCCAGGGCAAATCAAGCTTCTTGATGGCATTTACCCACGCAGCCTTGTCACCATCGAATGACAAGCCCACCACATCAAAGCCTTTGTCTTTATATTTGTTGTAAAGTGCTTTCAACGCAGGCATTGACTGACGGCAAGGACCGCACCACGAAGCCCAAAAGTCGACAAGCACATATTTCCCCTTGCCCACATACTCAGACAGTTTGTGTGTTTTGCCATCGACATCGGCCATCTCGAGGTCGGTAAACATAGAACCTACAGCCTGACGTTTCCACGCTTGAACTTTGTGCTTTATGTCATCACTTAACTTCGTGCTCATATAAGCAGAATTGCTATTTTCGGCCAAAGCTATCACGTCTTCCTGCTCCATGATGGGACTTACCCGCCACAGGAAGAATGCCGGAAACTTAAACTGCTTGTTTTCAGTGCAACACTGCTTGGTCAAGGCTACCAGTTGCTCGGTGCACTCTTCATTAACTTTTTCAAAATGATCTAACACACTGTCGGGTATTTGCTTGCCTGAGGCGCGCATGGCACGGTACTCGTCACCAAGTTTGATGATTTTGCGCATCGGCACATCGAACTTGGCAGCCCATGCGCTCATGCCTTCATTCTCGGCATTGCCCGTAGCCTTTTCGCTGGTAAAATCTACCTTCACATTGCCTTCGAGCACCACGTTAACGCCTTCGCTTTTATTATAAGTGGCCATTGCAAAGATATTGCCATTGGCATCGCCTTCAAAACGGAACTGGCCATTGCTGACCGTCGTGCTGTCGATATGGGGTGATGCGCCCATAAATTGTAAATACACCTTCTTCACACCATTGGGAACTTGACCACTGACCGTATATCTCTGAGCCATGCTTGGAAGGGCTAATAGCGCACATAGCGCCAATACTGTTCGTTTCATTTTTATGTGTTTAGATTGATTGTTTGCCGAATTATCTTGTGCAAAGATAAACAATGTCGGCCAAAATGCTTACTTTTGTAGCGGAAATAAGGACAAAGGATGGTTCTAATAATTCTGGAATAGGAATTTGTGTGCTTTCAAAAAGACACTTTCGATAGCGTGCAAATCACATTTCAGAATCGCAAAACTCTAAAAACAGAATTTTTAGAACCACCCTAAAACTCAAACACGTTAATGGAAAAGAGCGACAGCGTTGTAATAATTCCTACCTACAACGAAAAAGAAAACATTGAGAATATCATACGCGCCGTAATCGGCCTGCCCGAACATGGCTTTCACATTTTGGTCATTGACGACGGGTCGCCCGATGGCACCGCAGACATTGTAAAGCGCTTGATGGCCAACGAGTTCAAACACGAATTGCACTTGGTGCAACGCACTGGCAAACTCGGCCTTGGCACAGCATACATTGCTGGTTTCAAATGGGCCTTGGAGCACGGCTACGAATACATATTCGAAATGGACGCCGACTTCAGCCACGCTCCTAAGGACTTGCCCCGACTCTACAATGCTTGTGCCAAAGATGGGTACGACGTGTCGGTTGGCTCACGCTATGTAAGCGGTGTCAATGTGGTGAACTGGCCCATGGGACGCGTGCTCATGAGCTATTACGCCTCAAAGTATGTGCGCACAGTTACAGGGGTACCCTTGCACGACACGACAGCCGGATTTGTTTGCTACCGTCGTAAAGTGCTCGAGACTATCGACTTGGACGCCATACGCTTTAAGGGATATGCCTTCCAAATCGAAATGAAGTTTACGGCTTACAAACTCGGGTTCAAAATCAAGGAGGTGCCCGTGGTATTTGTCAACCGCGAACTCGGCACGAGCAAAATGAGCGGTGGCATATTCAGCGAAGCATTGTTCGGCGTAATGCGCCTGCGATGGGCCGCCATGACGGGAGGCATCAAAGCCAAAAAATAACTTGCTAACTATAATGTGCCAATGCGACAATTTGTTTTACCGCATTGGCACATTGTTAAATATAGACCTATGCACTTCAGAACTCAAATTAAGAATGCTACCATCATAAACGAAGGCCGCCAGTTTGTTGGCACACTCGTTATTGACGATGACCGCATCGACGAAATACTTGAAGGCCATGATGCCGAACCTACCATTCCGGTTGACGAGTCGATTGACGGCACCGGCTGCTACGTGCTGCCTGGTGTGATAGATGACCACGTACACTTTCGCGACCCCGGACTGACGCAAAAGGGCGATTTCTGCTCAGAAAGCCGTGCTGCTGCGGCAGGTGGTGTGACTACGATTTTTGACATGCCCAACTGCGTGCCTCAAACCACCACCCAAGAGGCATTTGACGAGAAATGGAAAATTGCAGCCTCAAAGAGTGTAGTCAACTATGGCTTGTTCTTTGGCGCTACCGCTGGCAACGCCTACGAGCTGGCCCATCTTAATCCACGCAAGGTGGCTGGCATCAAACTCTTCATGGGTTCGTCAACTGGCAATATGCTGGTTGACAACGAAATAGCCCTGAAGGCTATCTTTGAAAATGCCAAACTGCTGATCATGACTCACTGCGAGAATTCTGCCATCATAAACGAAAACATGAAGGCGGCACAGGCACAATATGGTGCGGACCCAAGCGTGGAACACCACCCCGAAATACGCAGCGAAGAGGCTTGCTACCAATCAACGGCACTGGCTGTGCGCCTGGCCCGCGAGAATGGTGCACGCTTGCACGTGGCACACTTGTCAACTGCAAAAGAGCTCGAACTCTTCGCTCCCAACGACCCACTTATTACGGCCGAAGCCTGTGTGGGACACCTGCTATTCTGCGACGAGGACTATGCACGACTCGGCTCACGCATCAAGGTAAACCCTGCCATCAAAACCAAAGCCGACCGCGATGCACTGCGCGCCGCACTGTCGTCGGGCAAAATCTACACCATTGGCACCGACCATGCGCCTCATTGCATGGCCGACAAAATGGGAGGTTGCGCAAAAGCGGCATCGGGCATGCCCATGGTGCAATTTTCACTGGTATCGATGCTCGAACTTGTTGACAAAGGCTTGCTCACCCTTGAACGCCTTGTAAAACTGATGTGTCACAACCCGGCCGATTTGCTGCAAATTGAAAACCGCGGCTACCTGCGCGAAGGATATAAAGCCGACATTGTCATGGTGCGTCCACACAGACCATGGACACTCACCCCGAACCGCATTCAGAGCAAATGCAACTGGAGTCCGCTTGAAGGACACACCTTCCATTGGCGCGTTGAACGCACCTTCTGCAATGGGTTCCCCATCTTCAACCGCGGTCATGTAACGGACGAGAAATTCCGTGGGCAGGCTGTATGCTACAACAGATAACCATCGAATACAACACAAGCAAAGCTACGCAACAAAAAACTACACTCCTATTTATTATGCTGTACAAAATATATCAACTCTGCATAGCACTCCCCATCATTTTTGTAGCCACAGTCATCACTGCTTTAGTTACAATAATAGGCGGTTTGTTCAACGCCCATGTGTTTGGCTACTACCCCGGAAAGATATGGTCACGCCTTATTTGCCGTGTGCTGTTACTGCCCATCAAGGTTGAGGGCCGCGAAAATATCGACCATAACCAAAGTTATGTGTTTGTGGCCAACCACCAGGGACCAATGGACATATTCCTTATATATGGCTATCTGAACCGCAACTTTAAGTGGATGATGAAAAAGGCTCTTCGCAAAATGCCACTCGTTGGATATGCCTGCGAAAAGGCACGCCACATCTTTGTAGACAAATCTGGCCCCAAAGCTATCAAAGAGACCATTGAGAATGCACGCCACACGCTACAAGGAGGCACATCACTCGTAGTGTTTCCCGAGGGCGCACGCTCCTTTACCGGTCACATGGGCATATTCAGAAAAGGTGCATTCCAACTGGCCGACGACCTGCAACTGCCCGTTGTACCTGTTACCATTGACGGTTCTTTTGATGTGCTTACCCGCATGGCCGGACTCAACTTTGTCAACCGGCACGCCATGCGTTTGGTTATTCACAAGCCCATATATCCCACATCGCACAGCCCCGAAGATATCAAAACTACAATGAATGAGGCTTACAATGTGATTATGTCGGCACTGCCCGAAAAATATCAAGGTTACGTTAAGAATGACGACCAGTGACCGACGTCACGCTATAAAGTGTACGAGTAAACGTATGACACTTGCAGAATAGACACATTTAACAAACACGCGAAAGAGCGCAATAGTCCAACATGAAGCCCTTTTATTATGGCGCTTCAAAATGGACCATTGCGCTCTTTCGGTGTTTATGAGGCTATAACACGCCACACAGTTTAATATACGCACCAATCATAAAGTCCGTCAAGCAACGACTGCAAGGCAACCTTGTCTCCACTACGCTCAACAATCCTCAACAAGCGAGCCATAATCGAAGGTTTAGTCACACGGCATATAACAGGAGCGAAATGATCTTCATAGCGCAAATTTTCAGCCCCCCACTGCGCAAAGAACTCATTAAACCTGAACGAAGCATGACCATACGCATAGTCCAACACAAAATCAAGTATCATAGAATGCAAGGTTGACGGGCGCGGATTGTGCAACTGCATGTATTCACGAAGCAAGCCACACACCCTTCCGTCGCTAACCTTAAATCCCTGCCGGCGCAAATACCTGCATATTACCCAGCCATAAGCGGCATGATACACAGGGTGCACATTTTGCGGCGTACACTCCATGGCATGTACGATGCTCATAGCTTTAGTTGGTTGGGGCTTGGATATGCGCTCCGCATAGTCTACCGCTGCAGCATGCGGCATGTGCTTTAGCAGCAAGTTGTCATAACACTTGCGCCCTATGCCCTCCTCATCAATCATTGTGCGCAACAGATACTTCATGCACACAAAACATTTTGCCGCCACCTCGCCACCCCCGTCCGTAACCAAAGCCATTTTACACATGTCGTATATAACCCAAAAGAGCGACATTTGGGTCCATTCTGTGTCCATGAAGTGCAAATTGTCAAGCGCCGCATCAAGTGCCGCCTGCCAGTGCCCCCTCCGGCGCAAATCGTTTACATGATTGATTGACATGGCAAGTTAGTGTTCAAAATTACTATATGCGATGCGCAGGTGCTTTCCCCAAAACGGAATGTACGTTCTTTGGCGCATCTATTACCTTTGTTTTCGGTCACATAACCCGCTATGCTCCTTCAAACAAGGATAAATTCAACTATATGATTGTGTAAAGATAGGAAAAAAGCTCCTAACTGCCTATTACCTGTGCGCATTATCTCAAAAGTTGCACAATGAATGCCCATTCTACTGCCGCCTGCCGTAACAGATAGCATGCTTTTTGTCAACTGCGTTTTACAAAGAAACGCATCAAGATAAAATAATGTCAATTTGTACAACATTTTTGAGAAAAAAGCAGCCGAAACGTTTGCATGGATTGAAAAAGTCCGTACCTTTGCATCGATTAAAAAAGGCAATTGATTGTTTTACTTAAAATTTTAACAAACACAATGAAAAAGTTAGTTTTCATGTTCGTAGCTTTCGCAGCTATCTCTTTCGCTTCATGCGGTAACAAAACTTCTGACGCAGCTGCTGCTGATTCAACTGCTGATTCTTCAGTTGTAGACAGCACTTCTACTGACTCAGCTAACGCTGACTCAGCTGCTACTGTTGATTCAACTGCTACTGCTGATTCAACTGCTGCTCAGGCTTGAGAGCCAGCTGCTTAACTAAAGAAGTTTAGCTAAGCGAACTCGCTACAACAACGAGAGAAACTGAAACCTGTAACACCGCGTGTTGCAGGTTTTTTTGTGCACCTATACATACTCAAGGGGAGGATATGGCAAACTCACGCATTGTGCGATGACCATATTCTCCCCCTTGTTTTTTCTGTAAAGCCACCCTATTACAGGGTAAATAGGTGTTCAGAATTATTATAGGGTGGTTCTAAAAACAGAATTTTTAGAACCACCCTACAACAGCTGGTTGCATGCGCTACTGTGCAAGCCAATGATCTATCAGGTGACGTGCCAAACTCACCTCGCCTGGTATAGCTGGCATGTTGTCACGCGAATACCACCCGCCCTTGTTGAGTTCAGACCGCTGCAACTGTATCTCGCCACTATCATATTCAGCTATAAAGCCAACCATCAGTCCACAAGGATAAGGCCACGGCTGCGACGCAAAATAGCGAATGTTCTTCACCTTTATGTGGGTTTCCTCCCACACTTCGCGATGCAAGCACTCCTCAAGTGTTTCGCCCGTTTCTACAAATCCGGCCACAAGCCCAAGATAATCCTTTTTGAACTTGTTGCTTTGCACCAACAATATCTCCTGATTATCATGACGCGTAACAGCCACAATAATGGCTGTAGCCAATGCCGGCCACACCTCCTTGCCACAATTTGTACAACGCTTTGATATGTCGGTATGTAATTTCATAGGCGCGCCACACACCCCACAAAACTTTGTGGTTTGGTCCCAATACAATATTTCACGCGCCTTACCCGCCATATTGTAGAGCGATGCCGGCAACACATCAAACGAGGCACGCAAGGGCACCATCTGCCATTCGTCGCCAAGCACGGGCGTGTCGAGTCGCGCTGTAAAACAAGCATGACCATTCAAATCGGGCAAATGATGCAAATGTTGCCATGCCTCCAAGCGTATTGGCGACTCGTCCCGCAATGGCACATCACCGCCCGACGTCAACAACAATTCGTCCTGACAAAACAAAAAATAGTAATTCATCAAAATACCATTTAAGTTAATAGCAAGAGGCGGGCCTGTTCATCATCACAATGAATAGCCCGCCTCATAAGCTTGTTTATTCTAATCCGATAATATTACAAACCAAGGCTCTTTTTTACAGCCTCAATCTTTTCGTGTGCATCAGCCACAGCGCCCGCATAGCACTTCGGACATTGCATTGTGCCCTTTACTTCAACATAGAACTTGATCTTAGGTTCAGTACCCGAAGGACGAACGCTCACCTTGGTGCCATCTTCAGTATACCACTGCAGCACATTGCTTGGCTCGGGGAAGTCAACGGCATCAAGTGCCTTCTCTGTGCCATCGGCATCAAACTCCTTCAATGCCTCATAATCCTTGGTGCACACCACGCGCGAACCAGCTATTTCGGCAGGACGGTTAACACGGAAGTTTTCCATCATAGCCTTTATTTCGTCGGCACCAGTCTTGCCAGGCTTAACCACATTGATGGTTTTGTTTACTGCCAAGCCGTATTCCAGATATATCTCCATGAGCACATCGTACAGCGTTTTGCCCTGATCCTTTGCCCAAGCGCAAATTTCAGCAAGCAGCGAGCAAGCCGATACAGCGTCCTTGTCGCGGCAGAAGTCCTCGGCCAAGAAACCGTAGCTCTCTTCACCACCGCCAATATACTGCAATTTGCCTTCGTTCAGACGAATTAAACGTGCAATCCACTTGAAGCCTGTGTAGCAGTCAAACATCTTAATATTATTTTTGTCTGCAATGGCCTTAATAAGTTCAGTGGTCACAATCGTCTTTACAATAAAGTCGTTAGGCTGCATCTTGCCTTGAGCCTTGCGGTTCATGATGATATAATAAAGGAATATCATGCAAGTCTGGTTACCATCAATCAGCACCCACTCGCCCTTATCGTTCTTGCAAGCCATGCCCACGCGGTCGGCATCAGGGTCCGAAGCCATCACTATGTCAGCATCGATGCGCTTAGCCAAATCAAGTGCCATTGTAAGAGCCTCGCCATTTTCGGGGTTAGGACTCTTCACTGTGGGGAAATTGCCATCCTTCACCATTTGCTCAGGCACGCAATGCACATTCTCAAAGCCCCAAAGCTTCAACGAATCCGGAATAAGCATCATGCCCGTACCATGCAGCGGCGTATACACAATCTTCAAGTCCTTTTGGCGCTTGATAGCCTCGGGGTCAATGCTCAATGTGTGTACCTTGTCAAGATAAATCTTGTCAATTTCCTTGCCAATAATCTGTATGAGTGCCGGATTGCCCTCAAACTTGATATCCTCAACCTTCACCTTGTTCACCTCGGCAATGATGCCCGTATCGTGTGGAGCAAGCACCTGTGCGCCATCGTCCCAATAAGCCTTGTAGCCATTATACTCCTTCGGATTGTGGCTGGCGGTCAAAATGATACCGCTCTGACAACCAAGGTGACGTATGGCAAACGACATTTCGGGGGTTGGACGCATGTCCTCAAACAAATACACCTTGATGCCATTTGCTGAGAATATGTTGGCAGCAGTTTCGGCAAACAAGCGGCTGTTATTACGGCAGTCATGTCCTACAACCACGCTAATTTCATCGCGGTCCTTGAAATTGATATTAAGGTAGTTTGACAAGCCTTGTGTGGCTGCACCAACAGTATAGATGTTCATACGGTTTGTTCCAGGGCCCATAATGCCACGCAAACCACCAGTACCAAACTCAAGCGTTTTGTAAAAAGAATCGATAAGTTCGGTCTTGTCTGAATTTTCTACCATGGCCTTTACGGCCTTCTTGGTCTCGGCATCGTAGCAGTCAGAATCAATCCACTGCTTTGCCACCTGCTCACACTGAGCTACAAGCTGATTATCCATAATTGAAATATTTGCATAAACAAGCGGCCGGCTGCTGCCATGCCGCCATTTTTTGTTTGCTATTATTGCGACGAGTAGGCTTCAAGTGTATACCACAAAAGTACATTCTGCGCAAAAGCTGCGCCCACCTACTTACAAAATAAAAATTGAACCTGTATTAGTAATCCTGCCCAAGCACTACTTCATAGGCAGCACTTCAATCCAATAGTCATCAGGATCGTTAATGAAATAGAGCCCCATCTCTTCGTTCTCGAAGCACACGCACCCCATTTCTTTATGATAAGCACGCACCGCATCATAATCACCAGGCACACGCAGGCAAATGTGCGATTCGTTGTCACCCAGTTCATAGGGTTCTTTGCGGTCACGCAACCAAGTGAGTTCTAACTTGAAATCACTCAATTCGTTTTTCAAATATACGATTTTGAACGCACCGTCCGGCCCTTCAATCTCACCACAAGGTTTAAGGCCAAGTGCCTTGCCATAAAACTCTATGCTGCGCTTCAAATCGAGCACATTGATGTTGAAATGATCAAATTTAGCTGTTACTTCCATTGCAGTCTGAATTGATACTTTGGTTTGTTTACAAAGGTACGAAAAAAACTCAGCAAACAAAGTGGCGCATGAATAATTTAGCAGTAATTTTGCAACAGCACAAAACTAAAAAACTACATCATTATGCTTGACACCATTATCTTTGATTTGGACGGCACACTGCTTGACACATTGGACGACCTTGCAAACAGCGTGAACTACGCGCTGCGTACACACCGACTGAAAGAACGTTCCATCAAAGACATTCGACGTTTTTTGGGAAACGGCATCAGATATTTGATGACAAACGCCGTCGACAATGCCGTAACGGGTGATGATTTTGAAACGGTGTTCCAAACATTCCGCACACATTATGTGGCACACTGCCTGGACACCACACGCCCCTACCCCGGCATCATGCAACTGCTTGAAACACTCAAATCAAAGCAAATAAAAATGGCCATCGTATCGAACAAGCTGGACCCCGCTGTACAAGAACTGGCCGAGCGCTTTTTCAAAGGATACATTGACTCCGCCGTGGGCGAAAGCAAAACCGTGCGCCGCAAGCCCAACCCCGACGCCGTGCTTAAAGCCATGCACGATTTAGGCACTACGGCCGACCATGCCATATACGTTGGCGACTCCGAAGTTGACCTTGAAACAGCCAAAAATGCCGGACTGCCATGTGCCTTGGTCACCTGGGGATTCAGAGACGAGGACTTTCTGCGTTCCCTACCACTACAGCGCGACACACATTTTATCAACCAACCTGCCGAATTACTCAAACTTGTCTGAACAGGCACCTGCTTACTGCAAAACAAATTACGGACTGACACGCTGCAAAACAGGCTCGCAATGGCAGTAAAACAGTAAAATCGCGCCTTAAAACGCAGAAAAACGCAGCAAAAACAGCTAAATTAACATATAAATTCGTCATTGTCGTAGACTGTCACATTTCATACGTTCCTTTGCATCACGATTTTGAAAGTAGCCTAAGCGCACTTTCCAACAAGCTGCTACATAAAACAACTCATAAAATACACAGCCATGCAAAAGAACAATTTGACACTTCACAATGCAGCCAATCCCGAGTGGAAACTCATCAGTCTGCTTACGCTTGCCACTCTCACACAATGGCTTAAGCGCACAAGCGCCATACAGACACTAAAGAAATGCTACGCCGACATCATGGGCATTAAACTGACATCAGAACAAACCGTTTACGTGTCGTATGCACAGATTGCAAGCGTGCTTGCGCTCATGCCCTTCAACATCAATCTGGGCTGGCGCGCCCTCTTCTTTATGTGCTTCTGCATTATGGTCAAGCAGTCGGGCATTACACAAGCCATTCACGACGACGGCGCATAACTTTACTATCACAACACATCACAGGCCTGGGTATGCACTCATCTTAAATATTGGAGAGCATACCCGGGCCTGTAATAGATAAGCGTTCATACTTGGTGTTCGCTGTCTGGTGAAACGAAACGTTAACATGCGAACAGACTCAAGCACTTAACGCTACCTCTAATGGCGACGCGTCCCGCGTCGGGAAAATGCAATGTTTATACACTAAATAAAGGCTCACAGACAGCACAAATTACACGTCTGTCTGTGAACCTTTACCTAAATTCCCGACGCGGGACGCGTCGCCCCCATAGAGCTAGCGTTTAGTGGTAGCGCTTAATGCTTGAGTACGTTCGCATGTCTACGTTTTACCAGATGGCAATAAAACTCATGCTATAAAGAGGGGGCCATTGTCACCCTGCAAAACACCTGCATATATTGAAAAAACGGGAGAAGCACTTACGTGCATTCTCCCGTTATACTTTTCGTATTGAGCTGTAATGTGCTTATCGGCACTAATTACTTAGCCTTAGCTACGATGGCCTTGAAAGCCTGAGGATTGTTTACAGCGAGGTCGGCGAGCACCTTACGGTTGATCTCGATACCAGCCTTGTGCAAACCACCCATGAGCTGTGAGTAAGAAAGACCTTCGAGACGAGCTGCAGCGTTGATACGCTGAATCCACAAAGCACGGAAATTGCGCTTTTTGTTACGACGGTCGCGGAAGGCATAAGTCAGACCCTTTTCCCAAGTATTCTTGGCTACGGTCCAAACATTCTTGCGGGCACCATAGTAACCGCGAGTGAGTTTGAGAATTCTCTTACGCTTAGCTCTTGAAGCTACGTGATTTACTGATCTTGGCATTTTGTTGTTACATTTTGGAAGTTAGCGTCGGCTGCCACATTATATTTTTAGTTGCATGACAGACGAACTTGGAAGCTGAACATCCGGTTAGACTTTAATGTGAAAGATTAAAAGGTTTGGATTGCTCCTTTACAGTTAAACCCGCTAAGAGGATTAACGGAGGCAGAGGAGTTCGCGAACCTGACGGCGGTTAGTGCTGTCGATGATAGCTACGTGGTCAAGGTTACGCTTCTGCTTCTTAGTCTTCTTAGTCAGAATGTGACTGTGGTAAGCATGACGTCTTTTGATCTTACCCGTTCCAGTGAGAGCGAAACGCTTCTTTGCACCAGAATTAGTCTTTACTTTTGGCATTTTCTTTTGTTGTTTTATTGTTAATATATCACTGCGGCTACGTGAGATACCGAACGTAGCGCGCGAGCTATTCAGTTATTGCTTCTTTTACCCGAGCGCAAAGATTAGAAATCCTCGCCCTCAACAAAAGGACCAGTATACTCTTTCTTGGCCTTCACTTGAGGAGCCTTCTTTACAGGCTTTGGAGTCTGTTCTTCCTGAGCCTCACTGGCATCAGCCACAGCCTCAACCTTTTTGGGGGCTGCAGTCTTTTTAGGCGCAATAAAAAGTATCATGCGCTTACCCTCAAGCACAGGCATTTGTTCTACCTTGCCATATTCTTCAAGGTCGTTGGCAAAACGGAGCAGAAGCACCTCGCCCTGTTCCTTGAACAATATTGAGCGGCCACGGAAGAATACATAAGCCTTTACCTTGTCACCCTCAGACAAGAACTCCTTGGCATGCTTCAACTTAAAGTTGTAATCATGCTCATCAGTTTGCGGTCCGAAGCGAATTTCCTTCACCTCTATTTTAACCTGCTTGGCCTTGAGCTCCTTCTGGCGCTTTTTCTGCTGATAGAGGAACTTTGAATAGTTGATCAAGCGACATACAGGCGGAACAGCATTGGGGGAGATCTCTACGAGGTCAACACCCTTTTGCTGCGCAAGCTGAATGGCCTGACGCGTGGGCATTACTTCAGATTCTACATCATCACCTACAATACGTACCTCGCGGCAACGTATCTGTTCGTTAATGCGATGCTGTGGCTTGTTGTTATTGCGGTCGCGGCGATTATTCTTCTGCGGTGCTGGCATTAAATGAGTATTTGAGTTTATAAGTTTACGAGTTGACAAGTGAACGAGCGATTTTTCACGCGCCACGTATCCTTGTAGACTTTCAACTTTCTTTTATTTTAGTTTTTATCGGCTGCAAATTTACACCTTCTTTTTTGAATATCAAAGCATAACTATGTTTTTTACACGTATTTTTCATCACGTCGTTACAAAATAAGGCCTTTACCTCCGCCTTTATTAGTAAAACTGCACGCCAAAACGTCGTCACAAAATCCTGTTGCAACTATGGCAAGAGCTGATAAATGAAGTACGAACAATCCACATTATTGAAGGACGATGACTGATTGGGCATGAAACGTACTCAGACGCACTTGCAAGCTATGCCAGCCGTATCCGGCAAACGCATAGATCCATACTATGCAAACGAGTGTAGACAAGCAACAGTTATCACCTCACCCCATATATTGGGTTTTAGTCGTTTTGTCTGCACTCTGCACTTTTCACACATAAGCGTTTGATTATCAGATGTTTGAAGCGTGTAGACAACTCTGAAAATCATCTACACACCTGTCTACACTACAACATGCACCATAACACGTCATGCACAACTTATCACACTTTGCACAAGCAGATTTTACCATGCCGCCACAAATAAAAACGATTACGGGAGGCCGTACTATCTATTACTCCAAATGGAACGCCTACCTCGCACAACCGTAACAACGAGCTGCCTGCACCGACGACTCTAATCTATACTGACAAGATGCTACTATGCTGGCAGCCGTGCAGACAGTGCAGACAAAAAGTGCAAGCAATGCAGACAAAAAGTGCAGGCAGTGCAGACAAAAAGTGCAGGCAGTGCAGACAAAAAGTGCAAACAGTGCAGACAAAGTGCAGACAAAATGCACATTTGTCTACACTCGTAAGATAATTGATTATCAACACTTTAAGACGAAAAGTGCAGAGTGCAGACAAAATTCGAAAAACTATATAGAGGAGGTTTGACGACGAGACTAAAGTGCAGAATACTTGTATGCACGCACACCACAATTTGCAACACAAAAAAAGTGTGCCGTTTACGTTTTGAAAATACGCAAACGGCACACCTCATGCCATGTGGTTGTTATGTGAAATGGCTTATGAACCTCTGAATTTTGATTAGAAATTCTCGGTCATTTCCTTTACTTCGTCATTCACCTTCTTTGCAAAGTCGGCAATAGAAAGAACGCCCTGGTCGCCTTCGCCCTGCTTACGCACAGCTACAGTGCCGTTGGCAGCCTCCTTCTCGCCCACTACGAGCAGATAAGGCACATGCTTCATTTCGTTGTCACGAATCTTACGGCCAATCTTCTCCGAACGATCGTCAACGTATGCACGCACGTCCTGTGCATTGAGTTCTTCGCTCACCTTCTGTGCGTAATCGTTGAACTTGTCTGAAATAGGCAGCACAGCCACCTGGTCGGGAGTAAGCCACAAGGGGAACTTGCCGGCAGTGTGCTCGATAAGCACAGCCACGAAACGTTCCATTGAGCCGAATGGTGCACGGTGAATCATTACAGGACGGTGCTTTTGGTTGTCTGCACCAGTGTATTCCAACTGGAAACGTTCGGGCAGGTTGTAGTCAACCTGAATGGTACCCAACTGCCAACGACGGCCAAGAGCGTCCTTCACCATAAAGTCGAGTTTAGGACCATAGAATGCAGCTTCGCCGTATTCGATGTGTGCGGGCAGACCCTTTTCCTTGCAAGCCTCGATAATGGCTTGTTCGGCACGTTCCCAATTTTCTTCTGAACCGATGTATTTCTCGCGATGCACCTTGTCACGGAGTGATATCTGTGCCTCGAATTTGTCAAAATTCAGAGCCTTGAAAATAATCATGATGATATCCATCACACGAAGGAACTCGTCCTTTACCTGCTCGGGTGCACAGAAGATGTGCGCATCGTCTTGGGTAAAGCCACGTACACGCGTCAATCCGTGAAGCTCACCACTCTGCTCGTAGCGGTATACCGTACCAAACTCTGCACAACGGAAGGGCAATTCCTTGTACGAGCGTGGACGCCATGCAAAAATTGCACAGTGGTGAGGACAGTTCATAGGTTTGAGCATGTATTCCTCACCCTCTTCAGGTGTGTGAATGGGTTGGAAAGAATCCTTGCCATACTTTGCATAGTGGCCTGAAGTTACATAAAGGTTCTTTGAACCGATGTGAGGTGTCATAACCTGCTGATAACCATAACGCTTTTGTATTTTCTTCAAGAAATCTTCCAAGCGCAAACGGAGCTGTGTTCCCTTAGGCAACCACATTGGCAAGCCCTTACCCACGAGGTCAGAGAACATGAAGAGTTCCATTTCCTTGCCAATTTTGCGGTGGTCACGGCGCTTGGCCTCCTCTATCATCTGCAGATATTCATCGAGCATCTTCTTCTTGGGGAAAGTGATGCCGTACACACGAGTCATCATCGGACGCTTTTCGTCGCCACGCCAATATGCCGAACTTACCGATGTTACCTTGATGGCCTTGATAGGTGCAGTGCTCATCAAGTGCGGGCCACGGCAAAGGTCGGTATAATTGCCCTGTGTGTAAGTTGTGATATGACCATCTTCGAGTTCATCAATCAACTCGTTTTTGTAGGTCTGGCCACGGTCGGCAAAGAACTTCAATGCGTCGGCCTTTGAAATGTCCTTACGTACAAGAGGCTCTTTCTTTTGAGCGAGTTCTTGCATCTTCTTTTCAATTTTGGCAAAATCGGCTTCACCGATTACTACGCCTTCGGGTGGCATCACGTCGTAGTAGAAACCATTCTCGATAGCCGGACCAATGCCAAACTGGGTGCCTGGCCACAACTCTTGCATGGCTTCGGCCATGAGGTGGGCAGATGTATGCCAGAAAGCGTGCTTGCCCTCTTCATCGTCCCATTTATAAAGATTGATAGTAGCGTCTTCGGTAATTGGGCGATTGAGTTCTACCGTTTCGCCATTCACACCGCAAGCAAGCACATCTTGCGCCAAACGCTGCGATATGCTTTCTGCTATTTGCAGACCTGTTACGCCGTTTTCATACTCACGTACAGACCCATCAGGAAAAGTTATTTTTACCATAACATTATTTGGTGTATGTTCTTAATTGGTGGCAAAGTTAGTGCAAACCGAATGCAATGCAAAGCAAAAAAGCAATTTTTTGCCTTGCATTGCTGAGGTGCAGCCTAACTTGCAGAAAGTTTACTGCATATTTTATAAAGCCCTGTGCAGTATTTTCAGAATGATAATGATACTTTTGCACCGCAACATCAACCAACATACATATATATAATATGCCAACACGAATTGAACGAGAAAAGCAAACCGTTGCACAGATGATTAAAATCTACTGCAATGGCAAGCATCACAGCAAGCAGCTTTGTGCAGAATGTCAAGAGCTACTCAACTATGCCCAGCTTAGACTCGAGCGCTGCAAATTTGGCAACCAGAAGCATACTTGCAAAAAATGCCCCGTTCATTGCTACAAGCCCTGTATGCGACAAAAGATGTGCGCGGTCATGCGCTACGCGGGCCCTCGCATGCTATGGCACCACCCCATTGCCGCCATACGGCATATGCTAAATCATTAACCGAAATGGTATAAACCTATTATCACGCCATCACTCATCACTGGCGCATTTGCCGAGCGTGTCAAGTTTTCGGCTGATATGGAGAACGAGGTGGACGATGACGGGCAACTGGGTTACTAAATGCGCTACTCAAGCATTTTTACTTAACAATTTATATGGTTGAGGCGCGTATTCGTGTTAAATGAGACAAAAAAATGACGAAAAGCAAGTGCTATGGCATACACTCTATTGACGTATATCGTAAATTCGCGGTCAGTAAAATCAAACAACCTATTTCGATATATGACACGTAAATATCTTCCGTTATGGGTTCTGGCCTTGACTTTGGGCCTCCAATCACCCGCTATGGCTGCTAATGCAGTTCCATCAAACCCCACAGACTTGACAGTTGCTGCCGAGAGTGCAGTTAACTCTGTAGTATACATTAAAGTTGTTACAGGTGGCAAGACACAGACTATTCAATATTCTGACCCATTTGAAGACTTCTTCGGCTTCGGCGACTTTTTTGGCAACGGCAATGGACAGCAACGCCAACGCATACAAACTCCTAAACACGTAGGAGCCGGTTCCGGTGTCATTCTGACTGAAGACGGCTATATCGTAACCAACAACCACGTTGTGGAGAATGCCGAAGAAATGACCGTGAAGCTGAACGATAACCGCGAGTTCAAAGCACGCATCATCGGTACCGATAAATCAACCGACCTGGCACTTATCAAGATTGAAGCCAAGGGCTTGCAAGCCATCAAGGTGGGCAACTCTGACAATCTTAAATTGGGCGAATGGGTTTTGGCCATTGGCAACCCGTTCAGCCTGACATCTACCGTTACGGCTGGCATTGTCAGTGCCAAAGCCCGCACTCTGAATGCCACACCTGGCAGCATCGACAGCTACATTCAAACTGATGCTGCCATCAACCCTGGCAACTCTGGCGGCGCCTTGGTCAACACCAAGGGCGAGCTGGTAGGCATCAATGCCATGCTTTACTCACAAACGGGTTCATTCTCAGGTTATGGTTTTGCCATTCCTACTTCTATCATGAACAAGGTTGTTGACGACTTGCGCAAATACGGCACAGTGCAGCGCGCCTTGCTTGGCATTTCGGGCATGGACGTAAGCAACTACATCGACATGCAAAAGGACAAGGGCAAGAACCCTGACCTTGGCACCGTAAATGGCATCTATGTAAAGGAAGTTAGCGCTGATGGCGCCGCAGCCGAGGGTGGCCTGAAAGAAGGCGATGTGATTACAGCTGTTGACGGCAAGAAGATTGAGAAATTTGGCGAGCTGCAAGAGTTGCTTACCAATCACCGTCCTGGCGACAAGGTGACAGTTACTTATCTGCGCGACAAGAAACAACACTCTGCTACCTTGACACTGCGCAACGTTCAAGGCACTACCGTAGCAGTTCAGTCACTTGACATTACCGCAATGGGTGTGGGCTTGCGTCCGCTTACCGACAGTGAAAAGAGCGAACTCAACATGCCTTATGGCTTGATGATCACAGCTATTCGCGAAGGCAAGATGAAAGAGGCCGGATTGACAAAGGGCTTGATAATCACAAAGGTTAATGATCGTGAGATGCGTACTACCGACGACTTTGACGAGGTAACCAAACAAGCAAACATGAGCAGCGACCGCGTGCTTTGGATTCGTGCCAAAACTCAGACCGGACTCAACCGTTCATTTGCTGTTGAATTGGCTGACACCAAGGCCGTCCACAAGGACAAGAGCAACACGAAGAAATAACATCATATTAAGGTTGAAATAACCGCAAGCGTCCGCGCTTGGCTATACTAATCACAACCGCTCCGCACGTGCATCAAGATAGATGCCACATGCGGAGCGTTTTTTATTATTGTTTGTCGTGTATTATCAACGTACTGTCGGATTTTGTTGACGGTGTACGGCAAAATGATTGCATCTCGACAAGCCGAACAATCAGTTTATATCGGTTAAAGAGTTACCCCGTTTAGCTCTTACCCCCTTATTACGAACAAAGCGACTCGTTTCGCAACGAGTCGCTTTTGAATGTTTTTGATAGGTATTAGTTCTTTAAGGTAAAAAGATTGTATTTAGGATAACGGTGCAAAAGTAGCCCCTTATTTTTACATAGCCAAGTAAACACTAAACAAATTTACGTTATTACTTACTTTTTGCTACATTAGGAGCGCAATTTTGATTTTAAGCGGTCCAATTTGTTAGCATTTCTTTCATAAGCCCCAACGTTCGCGTTGTATTTTGGCAGTCTCATATCAGAAGTCGAACGACAAGCGCGCGTTAATCTGGCGACCAGTCAAGTAGTTCGGCACAGCATATTGGGTGTTAGTAATATCTGTCACCCAATAGTATGAATTGACGTTATCTATGCCCAAAAGGTTGAAGCAATCCAACCCGAGCCAGATGTTTTTGAACAGACGTCCCATGCCACGCTGTATGTGACGGTCGCAATTGTTCAACAAACGATAGCTCATGCCAATATCCACACGTTTGTAGGCAGGAGCACGAAGCGTTTGCTTCGACTTGTCACTGCGTGGAGGCCCAAACGGCAAACCATCGGCAAAAGCAGCCTTAAGCGTGAAACGCCAACGCGTAGTTCCCGGAAAATAATCGGTAAAGAACAACGACACGTTATACCTTTGGTCTGTGGGACGCGGAATAGACAGGCCATCTATTTTTTCTTTGGTACGCATCAGCGAGAAAGTAAGCCACGAATCTGTACCGGGCACAAACTCGCCATACAACTTAAAGTCAACACCTGCTGCATAACCACTCGACTCATTACGGCCATAATATACCACACGCACATTATCTACCGTGTATGGTATCAAATGCGAAAGGGCTTTGTAATAAGCCTCAGCCGTAAACTTGAACGGACGTCCGGCTACCTTGAACAAATAGTCGGCACCGAGCACGAAATGTATAGAACGCTGCGACTTGATGTCACGGTTGAGATGAACCGTAGCAATGCCATTTGTCAACGTCGTATCCTTCAATTCCTTGTAAAAAGGTGCCTGGTAATAAAAGCCCGTGGCAAAACGGAAGGTCCAATGGTCGGAGAATGATGGCAACAGCCCCATCGACACACGCGGCGACACTATCGTTTCTTTATTCCAGTCCCAATGACTCAGACGTACACCATACGTAAGGTTGAACAAGCCCATCTTTGCACGTATGCGCCAAGTGTCCTGTGCGAAAAGCGATATACGCGAAGTTGTAATGTCTGACTTCGATCGCAAACTGTAAATGAGGTTCAACGCTGTTGGATTATATGGCAATGAATAGCCCATCGAATCGCGCATTTCCCACTCACGCGAATTGTCATGAATAGTCTCGCGTGTCCAATTAAAGCCCGCTTGCAGCGTATGACCGGTCAACTTGGTACGGAAACGAAGCCCCGTGTTCATCACACGCGCCCTCAAGCGGTTACGTGCATGTTCCAAATAGGTGCCGACACCCAACTGCTCGGCAGTCGTGGCCTCATTCAGCCAATATTGCCCCTGTATGTCGTAAGTTTCATGCTCTTGCGTGGCATAAGTTGAGAACTGCAAGGCCAAATAGGTATCTGGATTAAAATGGCGCGTGAGAGTTGCTGCTCCAAACATGGTTTTGAAAAAGTCCTTTTCCTGACCGTCGAAATACACAAGAAAGGTTTTAGCCTCGCTGATTGTACCAAACTTCGTTTCGCGGTTGTGCGGCACAAAGTTGTAATGGTTGTCTGATATATTACCCAACACATCAAATGACCACCGACGATTGGGACGCCACGAAAAGAATGCCTGATAGTCGAGAAAGTTCGGGCGGTACTCGCCATTGGTGTCCGTCGACCCCAACAGGTATCGCGTGGTTTTGTAACGCACCGACGACATCAAGCTCACCTTTTTATTACCCCAACCCACATACGCGCCAGCACCAAGCATTGACGCCTGTGCAGTAGCCTCAAAATTCTCTGGGTGCTTGTACGTAATATCTAGCACCGACGACATTTTGTCACCATAACGTGCCTCAAAGCCGCCCGACGAAAAACCGATACTCTCCACCATATCCGAATTGATGATAGAAAGCCCCTCCTGCTGCCCCGAACGCACCAACATGGGGCGATACACCTCAATACCATTAAGGTAAACGCAGTTTTCGTCAAACGAACCACCACGCACATTATACTGCGACGACAATTCGTTGTGTGTGCTCACACCGGCCTGCGTGGCAATAATCTCCTCCACCCCGTTGCCTGTGGTTGACGGAGTAAGTTTGGTATCAGGCTGTGTAATACGCTGCGTAGTAGTTGTTTGTCTACCCTGTCCCGTCACCACAGCTGTGCCAAGTGTGTTGTTCGAGTCGAAAGGTGGCAACATGACATCAAGACGCACAGAGTCGCCCGGCGAACGCAACAAACGTTTGCGTGTTTCATAGCCTATCATTGAATAAACTATGCGCACACTGTCTTCTGACGCACACCACAAGTTGTACTCGCCCTTCAAATTGGTAAATGTCAGCGCATTCTGTCCCACAGCCCTTACCGAAGCCAATTCGATTGGTGCCCCTTGGTCATCTTTTATTACACCGAACACGCGTGTGCGCCTTTGGGCATATACGTTAGTGGCCGCCATTGCAAACAGCAACAGCAGCCATACGCTATTTAATATCTTATTGTATTGTTTGTTTGAAGCCATATAAATATGATAACGGCATATTTCCATGTTTATTGCAAATATCGGGAGTTGATTTACCCTCTTCCACCCTGCAACATCTCGCTTACCAGCTACACCTTACTTATTAAAACTCAACGGCGCAACTTTCGATGTGAAAGCTGCGCCGTTGCGTGGGCAAAGATGGATTCGAACCACCGAAGGCGTAAGCCAGCAGATTTACAGTCTGCCCCATTTGGCCACTCTGGTATTTGCCCTTATTTCTTAATTGCGATGCAAAGATACGAACTATTTTTGTAACTTCCAAGCATAATCGACCATTTTTATTGCAGTTAGTGCAAATTCTTCGCCTTTATTGCCTAATCTGCCCCCCGAACGCTCCTCAGCTTGCTCATGATTGTTAACTGTGAGCAATCCGAAAATCACCGGAATATCGCCTTTGGTGTTCAATTCTGCCACGCCTTGCGTCACACCTTGGCAAATATAATCAAAGTGCGGTGTATCGCCACGTATTACGCAACCAAGGATTATGATACCATTCACATGACCGAACTTTGCCAGTTGTGATGCAGCATATATCAGTTCAAAACTGCCCGGCACACGTTCTACCTTTATATTGCCTTCGGCCACACCATTCTTTTTGAGTTCACTAACCGCCCCATCAAGCAATTTGTCGGTTATGTGATTATTCCACTCTGTGGTGATTATGCCAAAACGCATTTCGCTGGCATCGGGCACTGGTATGGTTTGGTCGGCTGTATATGAATAATTAGAAGATGACATTATATATATGTGTTATATGTGTGCAAAAAAGAGTGGCTGCGGCTTGCAGAGTTCTTATCAGTTTATTAAGACCTACTCACTTGCAAGGCGCAGCCACCGCATTATTGTAAATTACAAATTGTATCAGTTACCAAATACAAGGTTACTTTGAAAGTCTTTCAATGTACTTATCAATTACAGCATCAAGCACCACACCATTTTGTTGTTGACGGCTGCAAATCGGTGCTGAAGGATACTTGCTCTTTATGTCTTGATACAGTTTCAAAGCATCGTCCTTCTTGTTCTGGCTTTCAAGAACAAGTGCCGCATCAAACAAGGCCTGTGAGCTGAGCGCAGGTACATCTGTAGCATCAGCTGCCTTCTTAAAGGTCTCAACAGCCTTGTCAAGTTGCTTGTCAGTTGCATAAGCATTAGCAAGGGCATAAAGTGCTTGTGCCGATACGGTCTTGTCACCCTTTACGTCAAAGGCTTCCAAATATTTGATAGCCTCCTTGGTCTTGCCCAACTGAAGGTTGCAGATACCAGCCTCATACTTGGCAATGTTGCCTGCATTGGTTGAGCTGTACTTGTCAGCGATTTTAGTCAAACCGAGCGTCTTGCCTTCGCCTTTCAAAGCGTGCTCGTAGTCCTGACTCATCAGATATTTTTGCATTACGATACCAAGGCACTCCTGTGCTTTTTCCTCACGAGGCTTTGAATAGCCAAAGATGTAGGCAGGAATACCACCTGCAATGACTAAGACCACTACAACGGCCGTGATTACTTGCTTTTTGTACTTGATGAAAAATGCTTCGGTCTTGGCCAAAGATTCGTTCACATCGAGTGTTTGGTTGTTCTTCTGATTGCTCATAATATGTTTTTTCTTTATTTACAGATTGCTTTGGCACTCATAACCCTTTAAGCATCAACGGGTTGACAAATGCAGCGCAAATTTACAACTTTCCACCCATGTACTGAAATAAACCACTACTTTTTTTACCTCACGCAAGCACGTACATTGATAAAAAGGATTATTTTGACAGCACACAGCGCGCTTTAAGCTGCCGTTTACTTTGTTTTTGACTCATCAAGGTGTAACTTTGCATTGTCTTAAGCCGTCGGCGGAATTCCTTGTTAATAGATTAACGAGTTAAAGGGTTAGCAGGTTAACTGGTTAACAAGTTCTTTACTAATTCCGCCTGCGCGTTGTCTTAACGCTATTATTTAGCATACACATGATATTAAACCATCTCACCATAACTAACTACCGCAACATCGGCGTAGCCAGCCTTGAGTTTTCACCCAACATCAACTGTTTGGTGGGCGCAAACGGCATGGGCAAGTCGAATGTGCTCGATGCCATATACTACCTGTCGTTTTGCCGAGGCTTTGCCAGTGCACAGGACGCTCTCAATGTCAACCACGGCACAGACTATTTCATATTAGAGGGCGACTACACCGACGATATAGACAGCCACAAACGTGTGTGCTGTTCACTCAAGCGAGGGGCACGCAAAAGGCTCAAAGTTGACAGCAAGGACGTCAAACGCATCTCCGAACACGTGGGCCACATACCGCTCGTCATCATTGCCCCTGCCGATTCGGCATTGATTTTAGGCGGCAGCGAAGAGCGGCGGCGCTTTATGGACATGGTCATCATGCAGTACAGTGCCCCCTACCTCGACGCCCTCATTCGTTATGACAAGGCGCTGAAACAACGCAACGCCTTGCTCAAACAAGAGGCTGAGCCCGACAGCTCGGTTTTGGACGTGCTGGAGGATATGATGTCTATGAGCGGACAAGTTATCTATGAGCAGCGCAAACAATTCATCACAGATTTTCTGCCCATCTTCACCGAGTTGTACACGCAACTTTCGGGCAACAGCAACGAACATGCCGGCATAACATACACCAGCCATGGCGACCGTGGCGAACTACGTCCTCAGTTGCACGACTGGCGTGCCAAGGAACGCATCGTGGGCTATTCACTGCATGGCATGCACAAGGACGAGCTCGAACTTACGCTCAACGGTTTCGGAGTCAAGCGCGAGGCTTCGCAAGGCCAACAAAAGACGTTCTTCATTGCCATGAAACTGGCACAATTCATCTTTCTAAAGAACAAAGGCGAGCGCCGCGTTCCATTATTATTGCTTGACGACATCTTCGACAAACTCGATGCCAACCGCGTGGAACGCATCATTTCTTATGTCAGCAACCAAAACTTTGGACAGATATTCATTACAGACACCCGCCGCGAACACCTCGACCGCATACTTGCCGCCACACAACACAACTATAAACTGTTCAATGTAACAAATGGCGAAGTAAGCCAGGTGTAGTAAAAAGAGGATAAGATTATACAGCTGTCCGGTACAACCACAAAGCACATATTTATACCTTTGCAGTTTTACCGGACAGTTCCCTTTGCCAGAATGGCAAACAAGTTGAAATAATAACAAAGATGATATTTGAACTTTGTTATATAGAAGCAATAATATGGTTTATTGGTTATGGCGCAAAGTTAAGAACTTCCTTTCTATTTGGCAACCAAATTGGTACCAAACATTATATAAATCATTCTCACAAATACCTCCATTTAATTCAAACTATTACTGTCCGGTAGCCCCCAAACGCATATCTCTGCAATTTGGGGTTACCGGACAGCAACTATTGGTATTACTTGACTTATCTTCAAGCCCGTCATACATTCCTCACGAAAATGCGATGTCAACAATCACATTAACGCCAACTTTGGCATTGAGTTTCTTGACAAGGTCGCTGCGCTTCATCGACAACTCGTTGCGCAACATAGCCGAACGCAGTTTTACATACAACGTTTGGTTGTACACCCTCAAACTCTCCGTCAACCGTTCAGCCGCAACTCCGGCCACCTCGCCCCACGCCGCTATCAAGCGGTGCTCGTTAAGCGGTGTTTCGAGTTGCGACTGACGCAAGAAGCGCAAAAGCACTTTTTCAATAGATTCTTCTTTACGCCTTTCCATTGTCCGTCGGCATATTACTCAGGCCTTTCAGCCTCAATCTTTACGATGCCGCCTGTCACAGGAGAAAGCTGCACATGGGTCGTTGTCTTTTTGTTAAACAGTTCGCCGCCCAAATGTTCTACGCGCCCGAATTGCGCCATTGGCACCGATTGCGAAACAAATTCCTTATCGGCCGAGAACACCTTTACCAAAGCTCTGCCCGGTGTGGCATACCTCAGGTCGGCCACCTCTTTCTTTGCCTTGCCATTTGCCTCAGCCGCAACTACCTCTGGCAAGCTTTTTTGGTCTTTTACGCTTATATATACAGGTGTGCCAGCAGGGTCGTCAGCGTCAACCACGCCCAAATATTTTGAAAAGTTGAACACCACTTGGCGATCAATATCCTGCGTTGGTGTCACATCAAACACCACAACGTGTGTTTCACTGCTTGCCGAACCACGGAACAGTTGCATCAACCCATCTTCCTGCGTGTCCAGGTTAGCGAGCATCAACTTGAGCTGCTCACCGTCCTTAGGCATAAAGTCGGCCTGTCCCTTTGTCAGCAAACCACGGTTTTCGCGAATGTCATATATTTCGTTTGCAGCCAGTTCTGCCATTTTAGCAGTACTGCCAGCCGAGAGTATCTCTTCTGTCTTGAAATCAGCACCATTCACCGTCTTTTGCTGCACTTTCGTTACCGACGCCACAGGCAGTTGCTCATCGTTCACACTGCTTTTGGCATTAACCGACAGCAAACGCCCGTCGTTAGTCAGCGACACATACGGGGCCGAGGTTTTCTGTTTGAACTTGATGCTATAAGCCTTCGACTTGTCGGCTACGCCATAAGGCACAATTTTCACATCGTCAATAGTCCACGTGTCATACGCTGTCTGCGGCACATCTCTCAAGCGCAAGTAGCGCTCTGCATACTCACAGAACTCGCCTGGCGTATGATGCGTTTTGGTAGCAGTCAGCACAACGCGCAAACTTGTTGCGGGCAAAAAATATGTAATGCCGTCTTCGGTCAATCCCGGCGTATAAGCAGTCACTTCGGTTTGAGCCTTTGCGCCCAAAGAAAGCAGAGCCGCAGCAGCGGTTATTATTGTAAAGCGTTTCATCTTCATCGTACAAAAATTTCAAGTTTCACACACCTGCCGTTCATGCCCCAGCCTTTATGCTGAGCAAAGCCTTTGGCAAGTAATTTATGATGTCCGAGGCCGTCACGCCATGTTCTCCCATGTCGGCAGCCGCCATGTCGCCAGCCAACCCGTGCCAGTAAACACCCAGTTTACAGGCCTCCTCTGGCGTATATTGCTGTGCCAGCAGGGCCAAAATAATGCCCGTCAACACATCACCGCTACCGGCCGTAGCCATGCCCGAATTGCCTGTTGGGTTAAAGCACACCTGCCCATCAGGAGTACATACTGCCGTATAATGCCCCTTCAGACAAATAAAGAATTTGTGCTGCTTGGCCATGTTCACAGCCTCGAGCAAAGTGCTGTATGAATCCGTATTGCATATACCAAGGTGCTGCATCTCCTTGGGGTGCGGCGTAAAGATGGCATTTGCCGGAATTTGCGGTATCCACCCTTTGTGGCTGCCCAATATGTTGATGCCATCAGCGTCTATCACCAAGGGAATGTCCGTATGGCTCGTTTGTTCTATGAAAGCCAGCGCCGTGCGCTTGTCTGTCCCAATGCCAGGGCCAATGGCCAAAGCCTGGAAAAAGTCGGTTCTGACGGGATTGGTAAAAATGCGTTCGTCCTCATCATGGTCGAGCACAGCCTCAGGCACAGCTATTTGCAAGATGTCATTATTTTTCAACGGGGTGTGCACCGTCACCTTGCCTACGCCTGACTTCAAACAGGCCCTTGCAGCCAACACAGCAGCCCCACCCATGCCATACTTGCCAGCCACGAGCAGCGCATTGCCAAATGTACCCTTATGGCCAAAGGCAGGACGTGCCTTTACCAAAGCGGCCACATCGGCACGTTCCGTTATTTGATACGGAATGCACATCTCGTCAAGCTTGTCAAGGCACAACCCTATCGACAGCACATGCGTTTGTCCTGCATAAATCTGGTTGTCGGCCAATATGAGCGCCAGTTTGGGCAACCCGATGGTCAATGTATGGGTAGCCCGCACAATGGCCGAAGGCGAATTGTAAGTATTGTCCTCACACATCAGTCCCGAGGGCATATCAATGCTCACCACATCAACTTGTGCCGCATTGATAAACTTTACCAAAGCGGCATATCCGCCCCCAAGGGGCTTGTTAAGCCCTGTGCCAAACAAGGCGTCAACTATCAAGGTGTCGGTACTCAGTTCGGGTGCTTCAAACTGCTGTTGTATTTCAATGAAATCCACTTCAGAACATTCTTGGCTCAACCTTTCGGCATTCACCTTGCAGTCCTCGCTCAGCGAATTGTTGGTATTAAACAAAAAAGCCTGTATGCGCTTATAGCCACGTTTGCTCAGCATACGGGCCATAGCCAAACCATCGCCACCATTGTTGCCCGGACCCGAAAATACGACAATAGGCTTTTCGTGGTCGGTGTATTCATTCTGTATAAAGTCTGCCACAGCCTTTGCAGCCTCCTCCATCAGGTCAACAGACTTCATGTCACGTTTTTGGATCGTATAATTGTCCAACTCCCTCATTTGGTGAGCGTTTGGTAGCTTCATGCTTATATGTGATTTTCGTTATTTGTATTTTCCTTGCTATGTCAGAATAGCCGACAACAGCCCATGCAGTACGACATGTCAGAATTTCCACCAAGCCTTTTTCTTTGGCTCTTGGTTGTTATTTGTCAACCTTTCAACATACTGCGCATAGGTCATGTGCTTTGTCACCATCTGATAGATTGTGCCCCAATCGGGCAGTCCGCCACAATTACGGTCGTCGATGAACACATCGGCCTTAATTTTACGACTAAAGTGTGCCGTCCCCTGGTGGTCTGAAGCGTCCTCGTCAATATCTGAATTTACAGCATAGAAACGCACGCCACGTTCTTCGCACCATTTCACGGCGTCGTCAAGTAATTGTCCCTCGCGCACACTCCACAATATGAGTTTGTGGCCGTCCTGCATCAACTGGCGCAAACTGGCGGTGGCAAATGGTATTTCCTTTCCGATGGCCGGATATTTGTGCTCCACTATCGTGCCATCAAAGTCTACAGCTATTATCATGTGAGATTTTTGGAGTAAGGTTATAAGGTGGTTCTAATTAAAGTGTAAGGATTGCTTTGAAAACTAAACTGACCAGGATACGCGTGCCCCTGTCAAGTCCAGCCCATCAGCGGCTAAGCCCCTTGGCTGGCATACTCATCGGCCAGTTTCAACAGATATTGGCCATATTGGTTTTTAGCCATTGGCAAAGCCTGTTGCCGTACCTGCTCAGCCGTCACCCACCCATGGGCCAACCCGATGCCCTCAAGACAAGCCACTTTCAAACCGGTACGCTTTTCTATCACTTCAATAAACGTAGAAGCCTCGCTCAAACTGTCGTGCGTCCCGGTGTCGAGCCAGGCAAAACCGATGCCCAAAGTTTGCACCATGAGCTTTTTGTTCTCAAGAAAATGCTGATTAACGGTCGTAATTTCCAGCTCGCCACGTGCCGACGGTTTAATTTGCTTGGCCACCTTCACCACCTCGTTGGGATAGAAGTACAAGCCCACCACGGCATAGTTCGACTTAGGCTGTGCAGGTTTTTCCTCAATGCTCACTGCCTGTCCATCGTTGTTAAACTCTACCACGCCATAGCGTTCCGGGTCGTTCACGCGATAGCCAAACACCGAAGCGAGTCCCTCGTTTTCAGCCTTTGACACAGCTTCACGCAGCATGCTCGAAAAATTACTGCCATGAAATATATTGTCGCCAAGCACAAGGCACACGCTATCGTTGCCAATAAATTCCTCGCCAATAATAAAGGCCTGTGCCAAACCATCGGGCGAGGGCTGCACGGCATATTCAAAGTGTACGCCAAATTCACTGCCGTCTCCCAGCAAGCGTTGGAAGCTCGGCATATCCTGTGGCGTTGAAATAATCAGTATGTCGCGTATGCCTGCAAGCATCAACACCGATATGGGGTAATACACCATCGGTTTGTCAAATATGGGAATAAGTTGCTTGCTTATGCCTTTTGTAATGGGATAGAGGCGTGTGCCGCTACCACCAGCTAATACTATTCCTTTCATGTAGTGAGGGATAAGGTTGTAACAAATGAAATACGCCATGGCAGCGCATCATTGCAAATCTAAAGTCAATGATAGTGCAAGGTGTGAGCAGAGCACCAAACTCGTTTGAGTGCTTTGCCGAACCGACGCCTATCTTTTGCAAAGATAGTGCAAGGTGAGCGAAGTGCAAAGCGAAAAACGCGTTTTTTGATTTGCACTTCCGAGCCGCAGCCTATCTTATCCAAAGATAGTGCAAACCGAGCGCAATACAAAATGAAAGGCCCAAGACTTTCATTTTTATTGCCGAGGTGCAGCCTGTCTCGGTGTTCAAGCACCAAACGCTAACTCTAATGGGGGCGACGCGTCCCGCGTCGGTTTTTTCTGCAGCCTCGTCTCGCGAAAAAGATTCTGCTATTATTTAGTAGAGTTCGTATTTTCCTACTTTCTCTATCCCGACGCGAGACGCGTCGCCCCCATTAGAGGTAGCGTTTGGAGCACGAACACACAAAATGCGGGCAAAATCAAGGCCCTACATAAGACCTTAATTTTGCCCGCAATAATCATTATAACAATTATACATCTTGCAAAACACGTTGCAAGAATACTTATGCTTATTATCTAAAAATAAGAATGGCTATACTTGTGAGTACAGACGTTACAGACAACCAGGTTGAAATGTTGCGCACTGAGTTGTCGTTGTTGGTAGACTGACCCATACGCACTTTGTTAGGCTCAACATACACCACATCATTCTGCTGCAAGTTGAACACCGGCGAATTAAACAAATCCTTTGAGCGAAGGTCTACAAAATAAGTCTTTGTTACGCTGCCCTCCTGACGGAGCACCCTGATGCAATCGCGACGGCCAGTAATGGTCAAGTCGCCCGCACGACCTATGGCCTCGAGTATGGTCATCTTGTCACGCGTGATTTCCTGCAATCCCGGACGGGCCACTTCGCCCAACACCGTAATATACTGATTGTAGGCGGCCACCGTTACAACAGCGTCGTTCAACACGCCATCACGGAACTTGGCCTGAATGCGCGATGCAGCCTCAGCGCGAGTGAGGCCTCCCACTTGCACACGACCTATGCCTGGCACATCAACATTGCCATTCTCGTCTATCGTGTAACGCATGTTGTCGGCATTTGAGGTGCTCGAATATGACGAACCTGTCGACAAGTTGTAACGTACTGCCAACTCGGGAGTGGCGGCACTGGTCACTGTTATACCTATCTTATCGCCCGGCACGAGTTTCAACACACTCTGCTGGGTGGGAATGACTGTTGTGGCAACACTGTCGGGAGTAATGTCTTGAAAGTAGATGATTTTCTCTTTGGTCTTGCATGACGCAATGGTTAGGATTGCTACCAAAAGGAGGAAGATGTTTTTCTTCATTATTCTGTTCTGAGTTGTTATATATGGGTGCAAAGTTAATATAATAACTTGTAATTAAGCAACAATTACAAAATGATTTTTGCGCCTATTATGCAAATTGCAAACGAATGTCATTGTTTTATTTGCACAAGGAGCAAATTGTCAGACCACAACACTTGCACAATTTGCAAACTAATATTTGATTTTACTAATTGCGCAATCGACGATTGCGTAACCAACCGATGGGACCTCATAAGGTTTCACAACAAGTGCAGACACGCTACCATAAGATGTAAATGCACAAAGTGTCTGCACTCTGCACTTTTGCCACAAAAACGCATGAGTATCAACATATTACACAGTGTAGACAAAGGTAAAAACCACCTACACACCTGTATGCACTTGTCTGCACTAACAAGCGAATACGGCAGACCAAGTGCATGCACAAAAACGGTCGTGCCAACCGCTCGCTACGGCATAGGGAGAACGTTTTTTACGTCGGAGCAACCGGAAGTACGCGCCCTCTATGCCGCAATGTGTAGTCGGCACTACACGTGTACACTTACACCTATGCTGATAAGTGCAAGCAAAATAATAGTGCAGGCAAGTGTAAATAAGTGCAGATAGTGCAGACACGAGTGTAGTTGAGTGCAGACAGCGTGCAGATAAATTTTAGAGTTGTCTACACGCCTGAAACGCTTGAATATCAGCGCAGTGCATATAAAAAGTGCAGAGTGCAGACATTTCGCATTAAAACGATATAGAGAGCAAAATGGGGCAGCATTACGCGTGCATCGTAAATGAGATGTCATACATTTGTATGCTACTTTTTTGTACATTTGCATAGGCTCTTGTGAGAGAACCTTTCCTACCAGCCACATGCGGAACAGGTAGGTGTTGTAGGTGTTCAGCCGAAAAGCAATCAGAATAATGATTTCAGGCGCGTACACGTCCGCGTACAGCCCGTTTTCAAGCTGCATGTAGCGGCACACCTTGTAGTCGTTCAGCACGTCAGACTTGCGGACGGCTTTGATGACGGCGTTCACTGCCGGGACGGTCGTATGGAACAGTCCGGCTATTTCGGTGGCGGTCATCCACACATCGTTACCGGTTACGCTGACCGCCTTGTCCTCTATGATGATTATGTCACGTTTCATGGCTCCTCTTTTTTAGATGGTGCAACCTGCAAATTCCTCGACGTTGTTTAACCTTGCGGCAAGGTTTTCCATATCCTGATTGAGTTTTTCTTTGGTTATCTTCGCGTAAATCTGCGTCGTCTTTATGCTCTTGTGTCCAAGCATGGAGCTGACCGTTTCGATGGGTACGCCGTTGGAAAGGAAAACTGTCGTGGCTGCCGTGTGGCGGCTTTGATGCCACGTGATATGCTTGGTGATGCCGCAACGCTTGGCGACGGCACGGATACCGGCAAGGCACGTGTTATAATGCGGAACGGGGAATATCCTGCCGTTCTCGCATAGCCCACGGTATTTGCCGATTATGCGGTTGGCGATGTCAAGCAGGCGGATGTTGGACACCACGCCCGTTTTCTTGCGGTTGATGTTTATCCACTCGTGTTCGTCGAAATAGGTACGGATATTCTCTTCCGTGAGGTTGCGCATATCCGCGAACGACAATCCGGTGAACGCACAGAACAGGTAGAGGTCGCGGTACAGTTCCTGTTTGGCGTTTTTCAGTTTCCCCTCCATCAGCAGGCGTATTTCGTCTTTGGTCAGGAAACTGCGTGTCGTTTCCTCCTTCTTGATTTCATACTCGCGGAACGGGTCGCGTGTCAGCCACTCGTTGTTGATGGCTATGAACACCATTGTCCGTAGCGGGCAGACGTACAGCCACACGGTATTGGTGCAGCAGTGCTTGTCCGTGCGCAGGAACATCTCGAAGTCGGAGATGAAAGCCGGGGTAAGCTCTTTTAGGGCGATGTCCTTCACATGGTAGCGGATGTCGAGGAACTCTTGCATGTGCTTGTAAACGGTGCGGTACTTCAGCAGCGTGCCTTTGGCTTTCATGCCTGCCTCCACCTGCTTCTCGTAGTCCTCGTTGTGCTGGCGGAACACCTGCATCAGCGTGTGGTAGCGGTGTTCCAGTCCGAGAAAGGCGTTCTTTACCTTCTCCGCCGTGACGAAGTTGTCACGCTCCATGATTTCCTGATAGTGTCTGTTGATGCGCACCCGCATCTTGTCAAGCATACGGTTCGTTTCGAGTGCCGCCGCGCTTCTGCCCGTGACACGTCCCCCTTTGGTGTCCCACAGCTTCGGATCGACACTCAACTTGCAACTGAACTGCGTCTGGCTGCCGTCCACCGTGATGCGTCCCATGACGGGAACCGTCCCGTCCTTTTTCACTACCTGACGCTTGAGGTAGTAGATTACTGAAAATGTACTCTTCATCGTTCTTAATTTTTGGATTTCAAAATTAGTTGGTGAAGAGTCCGGTGTCGGTACGCAAAACGGGGAGGAACGGCGCAATCTTTTTTCCGTAACCGTATTTGTTACGTGAGTTGTGGGTAACTCACTATAACATAGTGTCTTGTTTCGCCATTCGTACCCGTTTGTCGCATTTTCGGACATGGTTACGAACAAGTAACGTTGCGGCGTCAAGATTTGGCTTCGGCAAGGATTGTAATGGCTTCACGAATTATCGCCACTTTAACTAAAACCCTTGTAACTCAATTCTATCACTATATCTTTCCGCATTTCACTTTTTTGTAGTAACTTTGCATACAGAAACAACGTTCAACATTCACGCCTTATGAAAAAGATTATCAATCCCTATTTGGGTAAAAAAGGTTACAAGTGCATTTGCTGCAGTCCAGACAATCCCATCGGTCTACATTTACAATTTTGGGAGGAAGGCGACGAGGTTCTGACAAAATGGAGCCCGAGCGAAAACTACCAGGGTTGGGTTGACACATTGCATGGTGGTGTAATTGCCATGCTGATGGACGAGGTGGCCGGCTGGGTGGTCAACCGCAAGTTGCAAACAGCGGGCATGACCACACGGCTCGACGTTAAGTATCGCCAACCGGTCATGACCACCGAACCGCTTATTACCATCAAGGGGCACATCAGCGCACAACGCCGCAATATTGTCACCATACATCTTACTCTTGAAAATGCCAAGGGCGAAATTTGCGACGAGGCTGATGCCACTTACTTCACTTTCGGGCCGGAACGGGCCAAGGAAATGGGCTCCGATGGTTGCGCAGTGGAAAGAGAGGAGTAAAACACGAACGGGCTCAAGCGCCAAACGCTAACACTTAGCGCTATTACAAAACGCCACCACTAATGGGGGCGACGCGTCCCGCGTCGGGAATTTTAAGGCAAAGGCTCACAGATAGTAGTGTGATTAATACTATCTATGAGCCTTTATTTTGTTATTTTTTCCGACGCGAGACGCGTCGCCCCCATTAGTGGTAGCGTTTTTTCAAGCACTAAGCGCTAACACAAAGAACCATTGCCCTTCAATGCAATTTCTACTCAAAGTTGCTACGTCTTCAGTATCGTCTGTTGAATATAGATATATTTCCAAATCAGCTATTCGGTACTTCACGTTTCTGACTCCTTCACTATCTTTTTCACATTTGGCAATGGAAAAGTTTTTCATCAGGCTAACCGCCAATGCTTCGTAATCCTCTTTTATTGGATTAGCGAATTTCTTAAAAAGAGAGTCTATTGTTTTATACTCGTTCATATTTCCTGTCTATTGGCTAATAAACTGATTAATGATATTTATTTAACTAGTGAATGGCAAACCTCAGTGTCGGCTATAGACTACATCATTTCTCTTTTAAACCAAAGTTCAAATACACTATCAGCAAGGAATATACCATCTTTTTCAACGGTGATAATCTCTTTGTCAACCAAACTTTTCTTTATACGGTCTATATTTGACTTACTGCCAAGAGGGTATATTTCAGAAACCGCTTGAGTCGTAAATCCTGAATGTATGTCTTTGCACAAAAGACGAATGAAGTTGAGCTGATAGGTCGTAAGCCCCTCTGTCTGTTGTATGAAGAGACTGCGGTTTTGCTCCAACAGAGCCTTCAAGCCTTCTTCAAAACTCTCCTCGTTTACTTCTTTTCCTGTTTCGGCCATAACGTTCCATGCAAGTTGCTGCACATAAGATGAGTAATTCTTTACCACTTGGCATATTCTGCCAGCATACTCTTCTGCTATCTTCTTGCCATACTTCTCGAATCGAGAACAGATGAAGGGGACCCAATATTCCGTAGGAATACACTTGAGATGCAACATCTCCCCAAACTGATAGAAAGGCATACGACGACTTTGGAAAATATTTTCCATCAGATGCTTCTTACTGCCAAAGAAGCAATATGACACATTTTGATGATGCTGCCAAACACCGCGTAGACGTTTTTGTATAGTCAGCGAGTCTGTGAACTCTCCTATCTGCTGAAACTCGTCAATACATACTACAAGGCGAACGCCCTGTTCCTTGGCAATACGTTCTGGAAGATTCAAAATTTCCTCTGGAGAATAATCCTTGGGTGTTATACCCAAGGATACAGAAAACTCAGAGTTAGGTTCTGGGCTAAATGAAATTTTGGGCGAGATTCTAACCAAAAAACGCTTGATGTTCTCCATTACTTGCTCCAAATGGTTGCCGGTGGACTTCATGATTGTTTCAGCAAATCGGTTATAGAAATCATATTCACTTCTGCAGTCATATATGTCCATATAGACGATTTTTAGCATAGGGTTGTCAATCTCGGAAATCACCTTTTTTATAAGAGAAGTCTTACCCATGCGTCTTGGAGATATAAGAATAACATTAACGCCATTTTCAAAGTCAAGCTTGATACGCTTGGTTTCTTCAATTCGGTCTGTAAAGTTATTACCACCGACCGACATACCATATACAAAAGCTTTCTCCATAATCTTTACTCCTTACTTAATTAGATTACAAAGGTAATGTAAAAAGAAGTAGTTCACAAGGTTGTGGTCCACAACCTTGTGAAGTTGATTGAAAAATCTCATAAAATAGACTCCCTCTCCATATTTTTCACCTCTGTTTGTCTGCGTCGCTTCTTCCTTTTAACGCGAGTTCGTATTTCCTTCCCCTTTTTCTATCCCGACGCGAGACGCGTCGCCCCCATTAGTGGTAGCGTTTCTTCAAGCACTAAACGCTAACACTAATGGGGGCGTTTCTTCAAATACCAAACTGTTGATCAGCGAGCAAAGCGAACACCGCATCACAACACGCCCCCTGAGGTGCGCATCATGTCTTGTGTAGAACGCAGGGGCTTTTCCTTTACCTCAAACGTAAAGGTTTTGGACTCTCCCTGCACCTTGACATTTTGATATTCGGGCTGTGCCCCCATCATTTGGTCAAAGAGGTCGGGCATACGCACCACACGCTGCAAAGTAGCCTTAAACTTTTGTACGGGTATAGTATATGTGCCCGTCTTTTGCGGAGCCACCACATATTGGTTCCACACAAGGGTGTAATATATCTGGTGCCCCTCGCGCGTACGTCCGGCAGTGGCGTTGCGGTCTATGTCAAGCTTGCGTACATCACATTTACCCTTCACCACAAATTGGCTCGTGCATTCGGCCTTGGCAATAGGTGCCGTGGCATACAGCACCACCGACACCAACATGCTGTCGCCGGCATAAAGGGTGCTACGGTCGGGCAATATGCGTGCAAACAACACATCTTTCGTTGCTGCCCGAAGAGGCAACACCATCAACATGAGCAGCAATGGAATAAGCAACCTTTTCATATTTCTATATCATTTATATACATTGGCGGAACTTGGTTTACGGGTTAACAAGTTGACAGATTAACAAGTAAGTATGCCATACACTACTTATTATGTCAAAGCCAGTATGGTAAGCCTCTTAAAAAGTTTGACCAACTCACCCGTCAACTTGTCAACCAGAGAACTAATCCCGCCAACACACTATTTACGCATGTTCTACAACGGGTTGTGTCGTTTCATCTTCCGTCTCGAGGTCGGCAAGCCATGCGTCCGAGCTGGCATCGGAAGGCATGCGCCAGTCGCCACGCGGACTGAGCGAGCAGCTGCCCACCTTGGGCCCATCGGGCAAGCACGAACGCTTGAACTGCTGGGTGAAGAAACGGCGGAAGAAGGTGCGCAACCATTTGAGAATAACCTCATTGGTGTACGCCGTGCCATTGCCTGTGCCGTCAAATGCACGACAGGCAAGATAATATATCTTTTGCGGACGGAAGCCGAAGCGCAGCACGTAATACAAGAAGAAGTCGTGCAGCTCGTAAGGGCCGACAAGGTCCTCTGTCACCTGTTTGATATTGCCGTTCTCGTCAGCCGGAATGAGTTCGGGACTGATGGGGGTGTCTACTATGTCGAGCAGTGTGGTGCGGCTGGCCTCATCGGCCATGTTGCGTGCGGCCCAGCTCACGAGGTGCTTTACGAGCGTTTTGGGTATGGAGGCATTCACGCCATACATGCTCATGTGGTCACCATTATAGGTGGCCCACCCAAGTGCCAGTTCGCTCAAGTCGCCCGTACCGACCACAAAACCGCCCATCTGTCCGGCAGCGTCCATCAATATCTGCGTACGTTCGCGGGCTTGCGAGTTTTCGTATGTCAGGTCGTGCACATTGATGTCGTGTCCCAAATCCATGAAGTGCTGTGTCACCGCGGGTGCAATGCTTATCTCGCGAATGGTCACACCAAGCTCCTTCATCAAGTTTGTGGCATTGGTATAGGTGCGGTCGGTTGTGCCAAACCCTGGCATGGTGATACCCACTATGCCACGACGGTCGCGCTCCAAACGGTCGAAGGCATGCACTGCCACCAGCAGGGCCAGTGTGGAGTCGAGGCCGCCACTGATGCCTATCACCACCGTCTTGGCACGGGTGTGCTCTATACGACGTGCCAGTGCCTCGCTTTGTATGCAGATAATCTCCTCACAACGCTCGTCAAGCTCGTAGCCCTCGGGCACAAACGGGTGGGCGTCGACGGGGCGTGTCAGTGTAAACGGTACATTGCTTGCATAGGGTTCGAGTTCTATATTGCGGTAGCTCTGCACCAGTTCGTTGTCGAAGGCATTGGCAAAAGTTGTGTTGGTGCGACGCTCGGCGCGCAGGCGCTCCACGTCAATTTCACTGCAAATGAGCTGTTCGCGCATGGCAAAACGTTCAGCCTGTGCCAGCAAAGCGCCATTTTCGGCTATAAAGGCACGACCGCTGAACACGAGGTCCTGTGTGCTTTCGCCATAACCACTGCCAGCATACACATAACCAGCCAGCAGGCGGGCGCTTTGGCCGAGCACAAGGTTGCGCAGATACTGAGCCTTGCCTATGAGTTCGTTGCTTGCGCTAAGATTGAATATGATGTCGGCACCGGCCAGTGCCAAGTGGTTGCTGGGCGGCACAGGTGCCCAAAGGTCTTCACATATCTCAATACCGAAAGTGCAGTGTGTGGTGGAGAACACGAGGTTCTTGCTCATGGGCACCGTCTGACCGCAAAAGCGCAATTCCACACCATTGGCCAGCACTTGGGCTGAGGTAAACCAACGCTTTTCGTAAAATTCTTTGTAATTGGGTATATACGTTTTGGGCACAAGGCCATACACTTTGCCCCGCTGTATGACGGCAGCACAATTAAACAGCATGCTGTTATAGGCTATTGGCACGCCCACCAAAGCCGTAACATTAAGGTTACGGCTGAACTCCATCAGTTTGAGCAGTGAAGCTTCTGCCTCGTCAAGCAGCAACTGCTGCTGAAACAAATCCTGGCAGGTGTAAGCAGTGATGGCCAACTCGGGCAGGCACAATATCTCTACACCCTGTCCCTCGGCCGATGCCATAAGGCTTTCAATCTGTTGGATATTAAAAGAACAATCGGCCACCTTCACCGAAGGAATGGCCGCCGCTACTTTGATAAAACCGTTTTGCATAATCAATATTTGATGCAAGAAAACGCCACATCTTGCCCTATCGTCACGCACATACGAAACGACAAGGCACAAAAAAAGGCTGTACCAGTGATGTGATGAAACTCCGAGCGAAATAAGATTTGAGCTCCAGCCAATCTCTGTAATCCGACCCTACGACAAGCGCATATCGGCACGCCATTGAATAACTGGTTGACTCGGTTTTCAAGTAATTATTGATGAGTATCCCAATCTAACCGGTACAGCCGTATATTTTTCTGCAAGAGGCTGATTTCCTGCCTTTATACAGCGCGCTGCCTGATGAGCGCTCTGTTTTTATGTCTTATTGAATTTGATGCAAATATACAATCATCTGATATTACTGCCAAACGTTTGCACTCATTTTTTTGCCTGTCCCTCCAATTTACATGTTTTGCAGCAAAAGGTGGGTGTATGTCATTTTTTCTTGTTAAGTTTACCGCCAAATGCGGCACAAGCAAAAAGGCCCTTTTCTACCACCTGTGTAATCAGTATTTTTTAGAACCGCCCCATTACTAAACGCTTAAATTTGAAGCATGAAGACTCTCACTTTTCATATTGACTACCACACCCGCCACAATGAGCACCCCGAGCTGGCCTGTTCGATTGATGGTGGCGACATATTATATGTAGCGTTGCAGAGCAACGACCAAACGCACTGGACCGCCACGCTGCAAGTGGCTGATCAAAGCCAGCACATCAGATATGCCTACCAGATAGTGGCTGACGACGGCACACTGCTGCGCGTCGAAACCAACACCTGGCGGTTGTTTGCTTTCAACCACCGCTCTGAGGTATGCTTTTGCGACGCCTGGGCCGACACGTGCTTGGGGCAGAACTATCACCGCGCGGCATTTGAGCAATGCTTGATGTTGCCACGCGGCGGCGAAAAGATGCACCTTGAGCTGTTCACCTCGCCTTATTTGTTGCTGCTGCACACGCTGCCACCAGCCTATGGCATGAAGTGGGCCGTTGTGGGCAACACGCCCAACATGGGGGAATGGCAGCCACAGCAAGCACGCATCATGCAGCGCACTGACACCTACGAGTGGGCACTGCCGCTGACGCGTGAGGATTTTGAACAAGGCTTGGAGTATAAATATGTATTGGTGGACGCTAAAGACCCTGCACACGCACAGTGGGAGGAGGGCGGCAACCGCATCATCAGCCCCACCCCATGCAGTCTCAATGCCTCGATTGTGCGTCAGGACGAAAGACCGCGCATGAGCTTGCCCCAATGGCGGGGAGCGGGGTGTGTCATTCCAATGTTCTCGCTGCGCAGCAAGGGCAGCATGGGCATTGGCGACTTTGGCGACCTTGACACCATGATACGCTGGGGGGCCGATGTGGGCATGAAGGCTATTCAGCTGCTGCCCATCAACGATACCACACGCACAGGGTCGTGGCACGACTCTTACCCCTACAATGGCATTTCGGTGTTTGCCCTGCACCCTGCCTACCTCGACCTGCGAGAGTGGAGGGGGAGCAAGGCTTACAAGGTGTATAGTGCGCTTGGCACGGAGTTGAACACTCTGCCTGAGGTGGACTACGAGAGGGCTTTTAAGCTGAAAATGGACTTTGCGCACGCTTTATATAAAGAGGGTGGTGCAAAGGTGGTGGCCTCTGCGCCTTTCAAGAAGTTTTGCGATGACAACGCACATTGGTTGCCTGCCTACACTACTTTTTGCACGCTGCGCGACACTTACCACACGGCCGATTTTCGCTCATGGCCCGACGATGCGCCCAAAGCCGGCGAACTGGAGGCCTACACTGCCAAGCACCCCGATGTGGCCGACAGCCGCCTGTTCTACGCCTGGCTGCAATATTTGCTGCACCGGCAAATGCAACGGGCCCACAACACGGCACGCGAACTGGGAGTGATACTGAAGGGGGATATTCCCATTGGCATCAGCCGCGACAGTGTGCCGGCATGGGCCGACGGCCATTTGTTTCACTTTGACGGACAGGCGGGGGCACCGCCCGATGACTTTGCCGTGCATGGGCAAAACTGGGGCTTCCCTACCTATAATTGGGAGGTAATGGCGCAAGACGGCTACCAGTGGTGGCGCAGCAGACTGAAGCACATGGAGCAGTACTTTGACGCTTACCGCATTGACCACGTGCTGGGCTTTTTCCGCATTTGGGAGGTGCCGTCACAACATATTTACGGACTGTTGGGGCAGTTCCGCCCCGCCCTGCCCTATACCGAGGCCGAAATTCACGACTTTGGTTTTGGGGGCGACGTGCAAGCTTTGTGTGTGCCACGTGTGACGACCGGAACCATGCAAAAGCTGATGACCGACACAGAGAATGCCAAACTGGCTGCCGACTATTTTACAAAGAACGGCGAATGGTATGTGCTGAAGGAGGCATACCGCTCCCAGCGTGCCATCTGCCGCTTGCTGCCCGAGGGCAAAACGCGCCAGACTTTGTTGCAGGTGGTGTGCGAGGTGTTGTTCATACGCGATGCCACACACGCCCATCTGTTTCACCCACGCGTTGGAGCACAGCGCACTTGGCTTTTCGGTGCTTTGAGCGAGGCCGACCGTCAGGCTTTCAACCATCTGCACGACCACTTCTTTTACGAGCGCAACAACCAGTTTTGGGCTGACGAGGCCATGAAGAAGGTGCCGGCAGTCACACAGAGTGCCGACGCGCAGCACCCGGTGCTGCAACTTTATCCGCTTAACGGCAATGGCATGTTGCCATGCGCCGAGGACCTTGGCATGGTGCCGGCATCGGTTAAGGGTGTGCTTGAACGGCTCGAAATTCTGTCGCTCGAAATCCAGCGTATGCCCAAGGCTTATGGTGTGCGTTTTGGCAATCCGCTCGACAATCCTTATCTGTCGGTGGCCACCATTGCCACCCACGACATGCCGCCATTGCGCTTGTGGTGGCAGCAAAATGGCGAACAGTCACAGGCCTTTTGGCACGAAGCGCTGCACCACAATGGCGAGGCGCCCGCCGAAGCCACGCCTGAGGTGTGCGAGGAGGTGGTAAAATTACACCTGCAATCGCCCTCAATGCTTTGCTTGTTGGGGTGGCAGGATTGGCTTGCCATATCACCCACGCTGCGCAGCAAGCACCCCGAGACGGAACAAATAAATGTGCCGGCCAACCCCGACCAATACTGGCAATACCGCATGCACCTCACGCTTGAGGAGTTGATACAGGCCACTGGCTTTAACGACAAGGTGCGCGCACTGATTGCGGCCTCGGGACGTTTGGATAATTAAAAACGCAAGTTACGGAGTTAGCCCGCGCGGGCTGAAACATCGTGCAAGGCGAATGCAATCAAACTTGCGTGAATTGCTCAAGCATCAAACGCTACCTCTAATGGGAGCGACGCGTCTCGAGGCTGCTGAAAAATTCTCCGACGCGGGACGCGTCGCCCCCATTAGTGCTTGCGTTTCTTCAAGCATCAAACACTAACACCAAACGCTACCACTAAGAGCTACAGCTAAGCGCTACCACCAAACGCTACCTCTAATGGGGGCGACGCGTCTCGCGTCGGAGAATTTTTCAGCAGCCTCGTCTCGCGTCGGGATTTTAGGCAAAGGCACACAGGCAGGAGTATAATTAGTGCTGTCTGCAAACCTTTATTTAATATATGTACATTGCATTTTTCCCGACGCGGGACGCGTCGCCCCCATTAGTGCTTGCGTTTTTTGCAGCTGTCATTGATTCAGCCCGCACTTATTAAAACCGAAACTTCAGACAACAACTACCATATATGACCATTGACGATGCACGGCTTATTGAGTTGCCACGTTTCAACGACCCTCGCGGCAATTTGTCGTTTGTAGAGCAACATAACCAGGTGCCTTTCAAGTTTGAACGCGTATACTGGATATACGATGTGCCCGGGGGCGAAAACCGCAGCGGACATGCCTACCACACTACCGAGGAACTTATCATAGCCATTTCGGGCAGCCTCGACGTGATTGTGGACGATGGCACAAACAAGCGCACCTTTACGCTTAACCGCTCGTACTACGGGCTTTACATACCAAAAGGACTTTGGCGCACGCTCACAAACTTCTCCACCAACTCGTTGGCACTCGAAATAGCCTCAACGCCTTACAACCGTGCCGACTATGTGGAGGATTACGGCACTTACAAACGAATGAAGCAACATGGAGAAATATAGTGTATTCGACTGCTCTATTGTAGAACTTAACCGACACCATTCTGACCGCAAAGGCAACCTTACCGTGGTGCAGAATGGCGACACGCTGCCTTTCGACGTGAAAAGGGTTTACTACCTTTACGACGTGCCGGGCGGCGAGGAACGTGGTGCACATGCCCACCGCACACTGAGCCAATTTATAGTGGCAGCATCTGGCTCGTTCACTGTCACACTCGACGACGGCCAATGCAAGCGGTCGTTTTTCCTCAACCGTCCCTACCAAGGGCTGCTGGTGCGCCCGGGATTGTGGCGAAGCATCACCGACTTCTCGTCGGGGGCGGTGTGCATGGTGCTGGCTTCGGACATTTACAAAAGCGAGGATTACATTCGCAACTACAACGATTTTGTAGCATTCAGGCTCTCGCTCAACAATATTGAAACATTAAGTAGGTGTTCAAAATTATTTTTACATTGAAAGTGCATTATCGAGGCGCAGATGTTTCCTTCGGGTGAGGGTTTCTGTCCCCCGATAACGGGGGAACCGAAGGGGGTCATAGCGGGCTATGTGACCGAGGCCGAAGGGAACAGATGCGTCTCGAGAATGTGCTTTCAATGTGAAAATGGCACCTACTGATTGTATAAAATAATTTTGAACACCTACTTATGATTAAACTATACGACTTGCAGCGCATCACCCACGAACACGCCGATGAGTACAAGGCCGCCATGGCCCGCGTGATTGATTCGGGGTGGTTTTTGCAGGGCGACGAGACGAAACAATTTGAACACGACTATGCCCGCTACATCGGCACACAACATTGTGTGGCGGTGGCCAACGGACTTGATGCGCTTTACCTCATACTGCGCGCCTACAAGGAGATGGGGGTGATGGCAGATGGCGACGAAATCATCGTGCCGGCTAACACCTACATTGCCACCATATTGGCTATTACACGCAACAATCTCAAGCCTGTATTGGTGGAACCTACTTGGCACCATCTGGAACTTGACACCGACCGCGTGGAACAGGCCATCACACCGCGCACACGGGGCATCATGACGGTGCACCTGTACGGACGACTGGCGTGCAACGAGCAGTTGCTCGACATTTGCCACCGCCACCACCTCAAACTGATGGAGGACAATGCACAAGCACAGGGCTGTACCTTCAATGGCAAACGCACCGGTTCGTTGGGCGATGCCGCAGCGCACAGCTTTTACCCTGGCAAAAACATCGGGGCCATGGGCGATGCTGGGGCCGTCACAACCGACAATGCGGAACTTGCCGCCACCATTCGCGCCCTGGCCAACTATGGCAGCGAACGCAAATATGTGTTCAAATACGCGGGCATCAACAGCCGCATGAGCGAGATGGACGCTGCCGTGTTGCGCATCAAACTCAAATATCTTGACCACGACAATGCCCGCCGCCAGCAGTTGGCCGACTTTTACTACGGCCACATCAGCAATCCGCTCCTCACGCTGCCCGAGCGTCTGCCCGATGCCCACAATGTGTACCACCAGTTTCCCATATTCTGCAAGGAGCGCAACCAGTTGCAAACGTTTCTTGCACAACAGGGTGTGCAAACGCTCATTCACTACCCTATCCCCCCGCACAAGCAGCAATGCTATTATGAGGCATGGGGTCACAAGCTTTCATTGCCTGTGACGGAGCGCATTCATGCCGAGGAACTTTCTATCCCTATGAGTCCGGTGGTCTCTGCCGATGAGGCGCAACAAGTGGTTGATGTGCTCAATAAATGGCAAGGTACGTCACAAAATGCCATTTAATGGCGCATTAGTTGTTATCTTTTTGGTAATTTTGTGCATAAATACAGAACAATGCCGACTCACATGAAATACACCATATTCAACCGCCGCACAGAACTATTGCGCGTGCCATTGGCCAAGGCCATGTTCTACGAGGCTTATGGCAACTACTGCTATGGAGTGTTTCCCAACAAACAGAAGGTGATGCTGCCCGTTGGCCTCACCACCGTTGAGGAGATGCTGCACAAGCAGGCTGCCGAAACGGCACCAACCTTCCTGCGCATTGGCAAACGCTACATTGTCAATGCCGACATGATTGTGCAAGTTAACCTTACCAACCATAAGTTGGTACTCTCCGACTTTGAGCATGAGGGTAACTTTGCCCTGCCCATGTCGAAAGAGGCACTTAAAACTATCAAACGACTTTACGAAGACAATACTTTATGGAAATAGGCGAAAGCATCATTATTGGCCGCATGGGACAACAACCGCTACACCTGTCCGACGCCAGCATCGACCCACAGCACGCCACACTTACGCGCACCTCGGCCGACTCGTATGTAATTGAAGACCACGACTCGGCCAAGGGAGTCTTTGTGTTTGGTCTGCGCATCATGCGCAAAACCATCAAGGCTGACACGCCTTTATTTTTAGGTACTTTCAAGACCTCGGTCAAGCAACTGCTTACCGATGCCTCGCGCATCAACCTGCAACAGGTGTGGAACGACTACGACAAGCAAAAGCGCAAGTGGGACCGCTACTCCATGTTGGTCAACTCCATTCGTATGCTCACCCCCATACTGACCATGCTCGTCACACAGATGGTGGGTCAAAACTGGCTGGTGTCGTGCATTGTGCTGCTGGCTGTCATGGCCATTGCCATCTTTGCTGGCGAAAAGGTGCTCGAAAAGAAGACCGTCGCTTTGGCCACCCTCAACGCACAGATGCAAACCACCTACGTTTGCCCGCACTGCCACAAATTTCTTGGCTTCGTCCCCTACTCTGTGCTAAGCGGCAAAAAGTATTGCCCTAATTGCGGCGTGCCGATTAAGTAACGCGCTGACGGAGTTCTTTGTTAACGGGTTAACAAGTTGACTGGTTAACAAGTAAGTTTGATATACACTCCTTGTCCTGTTGAACTTGGCTGACTTACCCGTCAACTTGTCAACTCGTCAACCCGTCAACTCCTCAACTCGTTTACTAATAAATTATACAAAAGCATGATGAACCCCGATACAAGACAAGTGCCCTATGGGGTGGCCGACTTTGAGCTGATCAGGAGAGACAACCTCTATTATGTGGACAAGACAATGTACTTGCCCATGCTCGAGACGGAGGCACGCAACATATTCTTTACGCGTCCACGCCGATTTGGAAAAAGTCTGCTCATCAATATGCTGCATGCCTATTATGATTGCAACAAGAAGGACAAGTTTGAACAACTGTTCGGCGACTTGTGGATTGGTAAACACCCCACAAGTTTACAAGGCAAATACCTCGTGCTATACTTGGACTTCTCACAGGTGGGCGGTAGCATCGATCAAGTAGAAGAAAAGTTCAATGCCTATTGTGGCACACAACTCAATGGTTTTGTACGCGACTACGAAAGACTCTACCCCGAAGGGTTTGTTCAAAAAATTGACGGTCTTGCCGATGCAAGTGCCAAACTTAACGAAATTGCCAACGAGTCGAAACGCAGAGAGTTGCCTCTCTACCTTATCATCGACGAGTATGACAATTTTACCAACACCATACTCAACGAGCAAGGCGAAGCGGTGTACCATGCTATCACACACGCTGACGGATTTTACCGCGACACATTCAAAAGGTTTAAGGGAAACTTTGAGCGCATATTCATGACTGGCGTCAGCCCCGTTACTTTAGACGATGTGACTAGCGGCTTCAACATAGGTTGGAACATTACCATGAAGTCTGAGTTTAACGACATTCTCGGCTTTACTACCGACGATGTGCGCACCATGTTCAACTACTACAAAAAGCAGGGCGAACTACCTGCTGATTTGGACGTGGAGGAGGTCATAAATGACATGAAACCATGGTATGACGGATATTGTTTCTCGGAAGAATCACTAAAAAGCAAGAACCGCGTGTTTAATTGCAACATGGTACTTTATTACTTGCGCAACTATATGAGTTACGGCTGTGCACCTGAGCGAATGATTGACCCCAACACCAAAACGGACTACGACAAGATGAACAAGCTGCTACGTTTTGACAAGTTGGACGGCAACCGCAAAGGAATTATTAAAAGCATAGCTGAAACAGAACAAGTAATCACTTCGCTCGAAGAGTCTTTCCCCGCCCGTGCCTTGACCAATCCCGACACCTTTACCAGTCTGCTCTTCTACTATGGCATGCTGACCATCAAGGGCACACATGGCATGCAACTTGTGCTGGGCATACCCAACAACAATGTGCGTAAACAATACTATGGCTATTTGTTAGAGGAATACCAACAAATGAGCCGTGTGAGCCTCAACGACCTCATCGATAAGTTTACCAATATGGCCTTTGATGGCGATTGGCGTACCGCACTCAGCAGCATGGCACAAGCATACGCTAACATATCATCTGTGCGCGACGGCATTGAGGCTGAACGTAATTTGCAAGGTTTCTTCATGGCTTACTTCAGTTTGAACGACTATTACTACACCACTCCCGAGTTGGAGCTGAACCATGGCTATTGCGACTTCTTCTTGCTGCCCGACCTCACTCACTACCCCACCCAGCACAGCTACATCATCGAGCTAAAGATGCTGCATAAGGGAGATAGCGAGGAACTTGCTCAAAAGCAGTGGGACGAGGCCGTCAGCCAAATCAATCGCTACGCTGCAGCACCAAGAGTTGAGGCCCTGCGCCAAGGTACTGAACTACATAAAATCATCATGCAATTTGAAGGTTTCCAACTCAAACGCATGGAAGAAGTTGCTGACAAATAATCAAGCGCACACATCATGAACCCCAAACACATCATTCTCACCCTGCTCATCATGCTTTGCCCCATTGGTATGGCAGCACAGAGCACCATTACACGCCACAAGCCGAAACCGGCTGTAACGAAACCTAAACCTGCGGCTAAACCAAAGGCCAAACACAAACCTGCACCACGGCGCAATAGCACACATCACTCGGGCAGCACAAACAGCACGACTGGTTTATCGGCCGAGCTTAACAAACTCATCAACAACATGGTATATGTGTCAGGTGGCACTTTCACCATGGGCGGTACAAGCGAACAAGGCAGTGAGGCCGAGGCTAACGAAAAGCCTACCCACAGCGTCACCCTCAGCAGCTACTATATCTGCAAGTACGAAGTGACGCAAGCCCTTTGGCAAGCCGTTATGGGCAGCAATCCATCCTTTTTCAAAGGCGACAACTTGCCTGTCGAATACGTGAGTTGGAACGACTGCCAAACCTTTATCAACCGCCTCAACAGTTACACGGGCCGCAACTTCCGCCTGCCCACCGAGGCCGAATGGGAGTTTGCCGCACGCGGCGGCAACTACAGCCGTCACTATAAATACAGCGGAAGCAACTACATTAGCGACGTGGGATGGTATGACGACAACAGCGGCAACCGTACCCACCCTGTGGGCACCAAGCAAGCCAACGAACTCGGCTTGTACGACATGAGTGGCAATGTGTGGGAATGGTGCAGCGACTGGTACGGCTCATACAGTTTTTACTCGCAAAACGACCCAACTGGGCCTAACAGTGGGTCTTACCGCGTGAATCGCGGTGGCGGCTGGAACTTCTACGCCTGGCTCTGCCGCTCGTCGATCCGTTACTACTACTCGCCCAACTACACCCACTACGACCTCGGGCTCCGCCTCGTCCTCTCCCAGTTATAATAGATCAAGCTCACACACATCATGACCCCCAAACAAATCATTCTCACCCTGCTCCTCATGCTTTGCCCCATTGGTATGGCAGCACAGAGTACCATTACACGCCACAAGCCGAAACCGGCTGTAACGAAACCCAAACCCGCGGCAAAGCCAAAGGCTAAAACCAAACCTGCACCACGGCGCAATAGCACAAGCCACTCGGGCAGCACGGTCAGTTTGTCGGCCGAACTCAACAAACTCATCAACAACATGGTGTATGTGTCGGGCGGCACTTTTATCATGGGAGGTGATGAAAGTTCTGACCAAACGCCCACCCACAGCGTCACCCTCAGCAGCTACTATATCTGCAAGTACGAGGTGACACAAGCCCTTTGGCGGGCCGTCATGGGAAGCAATCCTTCAAAATTCAAAGGCGACAATCTTCCCGTTGAACAAGTGAGTTGGAACGACTGTCAAACCTTTATCAACCGCCTCAACAGTTACACGGGCCGCAACTTCCGCCTGCCCACCGAGGCCGAATGGGAGTTTGCTGCACGTGGCGGAAACTACAGCCGCCACTACAAATACAGCGGCAGCAACTACATTAGCGACGTGGCATGGTATTGTGACAACAGCGGCAACCGTACCCACCCCGTTGGCACCAAGCAGGCCAACGAACTCGGCCTGTACGACATGAGCGGCAATGTGTGGGAATGGTGCAGCGACTGGTACGGCTCATACAGTTCTTACTCGCAAAGCAACCCTACAGGGGCAACCAGTGGGTTTGGCCGCGTGGAACGCGGTGGCAACTGGTGCGGCCTCGCCAGGTACTGCTGCTCGTCGCACCGTAGCTACTACGCGCCCGGCAACAGCTTCGACGACCTCGGGCTCCGCCTCGTCCTCTCCCAGTTATAATAGATCAAACTCACACACACCATGCCCCCAAAACACATCATACTCACCCTGCTCCTCATGCTTTGCCCCATTGGTATGGCAGCACAGAGCACCATTACACACCACAAGCCGAAACCGGCTGTAACGAAACATAAACCTGCGGCAAAGCCAAAAGCCAAACCGAAGGCCAAACCTGCGCCACGGCGCAATAGCACACATCACTCGGGCAGCACAAGTAGTACAAACAGTTTGTCGACCGAACTCAACAAGCTAATCAACAACATGGTGTATGTGTCAGGTGGCACTTTCACCATGGGCGGTACAAGCGAGCAAGGCAGTGATGCTTATGACAACGAAAAGCCTACCCACAGCGTCACTCTCAGCAGCTACTATATCTGCAAGTATGAGGTAACGCAAGCCCTTTGGCGTGCCGTCATGGGCAGCAACCCTTCTAATTTCATAGGCGACAACTTGCCAGTAGAACAAGTGAGTTGGGACGACTGCCAAACTTTTATCAACCGTCTCAACAGCTATACGGGCCGCAACTTCCGTCTGCCTACAGAAGCAGAATGGGAGTTTGCCGCACGTGGTGGCAACTACAACCGTCACTACAAATACAGCGGCAGTAACTACATTAGCGACGTGGCATGGTATGGCGACAACTGCGGCAACCGTACCCACCCTGTGGGCACCAAGCAGGCCAACGAACTCGGTCTTTACGACATGAGCGGCAATGTGTGGGAATGGTGCAGCAACTGGTACGGCTCATACAGTTCTTACTCGCAAAACGACCCTACTGGGCCTAACAGTGGGTCTGGCCGCGTGAATCGCGGTGGCAGCTGGGGCAGCTTCGCCGGGTTCTGCCGCTCGTCGTTCCGTTTCAACATCGCGCCCGGCGACAGCAACCGCGGCCTCGGGCTCCGCCTCGTCCTCTCCCAGTTATAATATCCTTGTAAAAAAAGAGCCTGAAGCAAAAACGCGACAAAAGGAGGCGACGGGAGGAGCCGACGATGTCGTGTTTATGCTTCGAGCAATAAATTGATACCGCCTGTGGCGACGTTTACGACAAAGGAATATACCACAAAGACATATACAACGAAGACATATACCACAAAAGTCATACCCCACTCCTAACACATTCCACCTCATCATGCGCCAACTGCTACTTTTACTCTGCATACTGCTCCCCCTCCTGTTGCCTGCCCGCACCATCTATGTGGTGTCGGTGGGCATAGCCAAATACCAATACATCAATCCCTTGCGGCAAACCGAGAATGATGCAACCGACATGGCGGCGCTCTACCGCACACACACAACGCACGTCACACTGCTGACGGGGAAAAATGCCACACGGCAGAGCATCTGCACGACGCTGAAAAATGTCTTTGCACAAGCGGAGACCGACGATGTGGTGGTGTTCTTCTTCAGCGGACACGGCAGCAAAGGCGGATTGTGCGCCTACGACACACGAGGGGCGTCTACCTGCATCAGTTATGGCGATATAGCCAAAATCATTAAAGGCTGCCGCGCCAACAACAAACTGCTGTTTATTGATGCCTGCTATGCCGGCGGTCTGCGCCACGACAGCAACGCTGCCACTTCCGCACAAAGTTCGTTTGACAAAACCGAGGGGGTGATGCTGTTTCTCTCGTCGCGCACCAGCGAAACCTCGCGCGAAAATCCATACGGACGCAACGGACAGTTTACGCGCTACCTGCTGCGCGGCTTGAAAGGCGGAGCCGACAATAACCGCAACCGCATTGTGGAGGCGAAGGAACTCTTCGACTTTGTGGCAGTCAACGTGGCCAAGGCTACCAAGGGCAAGCAGCACCCTGTGATGTGGGGACGCTTTGACAACAACATGCACGTAATGAATTGGAACCCCAAAAGGTGATTTCGTCACGCCAAACACGTATTTCATACTTTGAAATGCTATAACCATTGGCAAAAGACGAACCTTGTTTTGCTCTTTTAAGGGCTGTTCGCCCTTGTGCCGCTTACCGCGGAATACATAAGTACATAAGCTACATAAGTAACATAAGGCTGGCGCCGTGTTTTTTACATAAGCTGAGGCAGGGCTGCCCGCCCTGCTTGTAAGAGACATAAGGCTTGCGCCGTGTCATTGGCTCTAATGTAGTTTGTCATGATAACATAATGGAACAAATTAAAGCGTTCTCTTCATCAGGCGTCAGCCCTTATGTATCTTACAGGCTGGGCGGAAAGCCCTGCCTCAGCTTATGTAAAACCCACGGCGCCAGCCTTATGTTACTTATGTAGCTTATGTTCTTATGTATCCCGCGGTAAGCGGCACAAGGGCGAACAGCCCTTAAAGCACCAATGCAGGATAAGACATGTTTTAGCCTGTCAGTCCGCTATGATTGCTTTGGGTGGCGCATGGACGAAGTCAGGAACATGCACGTAATGAATTGGAATGCTAAAAGGTGATTTCGTCACGCCAAACACGTATTTCATACTTTGAAATGCCATAACCATTGGCAAAAGGCTACAAAGCGCCTATCTTTGCATCGTAAACATTAAAACAACCAAGCCATGTATAACAACAACGACACCATCACACAGGGACGCAACAAAGACCAAAAGCAAAGCAATGATAAGAAACTGCACTTCAAAAGTATGGCAGCCTCCTCATTTGTAGGTGCCATGGCTGGCGCAGGTGCCATGTGGGCTGGCGAAGCCTTTGCCAACGAGCAAAATAATGAGGCTGCCGCCGATACCGCTACCGCCGAGGCTGCCGGAGTACAAACCATTGCGCAGCCCAACGAGCAGGAAGTTACTGCCGACACGCTGGCCGCTGAAAGCAAAACACAAGCACAGCACGAGGCCAGCGCCACACCAAAGGCCGATGCCACAACACACAACGCACACAGCAGCCACACCACACACCACGATGAGCCGCACCTCACTCCGGCCACTCACACGCAAGGATATGCCGCACAGCACGACATTCAAATTGAAAGTGTCGAAACCATGACAACCGACGACGGACGCACCGTCACCATGGCCATCGGCACCGTGGACGGCCACATGGCGGCCTTCAAAATGGACGACAACAACCGGGTGGTGGCCTCGTTTGTAGACACCAACGACAACGGCGAGGTGGACGACAATGAAGTGACCGACCTGCGTGGCGAAAACATGACGCTGAACACGCTCACCAATGGCAACAACAATGTACAAATGGCGGCCGACGACACGGAGTCGCCCGAAATTCACGTCATTGCCGTACAAAACGATGTAGACCTTAACGGCCACACCGTGGACGTGGCTCACGTGAGCGTGGGTGACGAACACATTGCCTTGGTAGACGTTACTCAAAACGGCGAGGTGGACATCATGATGGGCGACAGCAACCACGATGGTCAAATAGACGACAGCGAACTGCACGACATATCTGACAGCCACATGCCCATGCCGTCGGCCGACGATGTGGAGGGGGGCTACGGACAGATGGCACAGTCTGACACCGACCTGCCCGACTACTCCAACGATGCCGATATCACACTATACGACGCATAATGACGAACTAACAAGCGTATGAACATTACACTTAAATGTCCCGCCTGCGGCGCACTGATAAGCGCGGCCAGCATGGCGGGCATTGAACAAAAAACGGCCGAATGCCCCACCTGCCACACCAAGCAACAGTTAGGCGCCTACCTGCCCAAACTGTCGTTGGCTGTTGGCAGCCACACCTACCAGCTGCATTTTGGCAAGCAATGGGTGGGCCGCCTTAAGCAGGGCAATGATGCCGAAATACAAATACCCGACGACACACGCTACATGAGCCGGCACCATGCCATTATCAATGTGCAATGCACCGCTACCGGACTGCGCTGCACCCTCGAGGAGCATGGCAAAAACCCTACCCTGCTGCAAGGCATCGAACTGTGTGAGGACGACATTGTCTACCTCAACGCCAACGACTGCCTCACACTGGGCGAACAACAAATGTACGTAGCTAACGATTTTGCAAAATGAGCCAAAAGCCCTTAACTATATCGACTCCACAAGGTTTTAGCGAACTGGGACAGAAACCTAACCAGGAGGACGCGCTTTACCCTGCCCTTGGCCATGCCACCAGCACCACACACGTTTTTGTGGTGTGCGACGGCATGGGCGGACATGCGCATGGCGAGGTGGCGAGCAACTGTGTGGCGCAAGCCATTGGCCAGCACACCACGCTGCCCGAACCATGCTCCACGCAACAAATGGAACAGCACTTCAACGAGGGGTTAGCCGAAGCCTATCGTCAACTTGACACACTCGACAAACAGTTTGACGACAGCAGTGGAGGCAAGGCCACAATGGGCACCACGCTTACATTCCTGGCCATTTGCACCGATGGCATACTGTTGGCGCACATTGGCGACAGCCGCATTTACCAATTCAGACAAGGCAAGGGTGTGGTATACCAAACACGCGACCACTCGCTTGTCAACGACTTGATAGCGGCGGGCGAGCTGACCGAAGCCGAGGCACGCACCTGTCCACAACGCAACGTCATCACAAGGGCTGTGCAACCTCATCAGCCTACCATGTCCAAGGCCACGTTCAAAGTCATACCCTACTGCAATGTGGCACCTGGCGATGTATTCATGCTCTGCTGCGACGGCATTGTCGAGCAGCTCGACAACAATGATTTGCAACAAATAATGCTTGCCAATCAGCCACTTGGCCAACGCATCGACGCACTCAAACAGACGTGTCGCACACGCGGTACACGCGACAACCACTCATGTTGGGCGTTTGAGGTTGAAAAGGTTGAACATACGAAGTTGCAACCCGCCCACCAACCCGAAACAGACGAGGAACGCTTCACCCCCAACGCGCAACCGGCAAAGCAGCCTTCTGCTCCTACCAAACACACTTGGCCTTTAGTAGCCATATTAGTGTGCATCATCTTGCTCTGTTTCGGCGCAGGCTATATGCTTTGGCACAAGCCCCAACAAACTACCAACGCACCGGCTGCCACCATGCCTCAAAAGGTGGAACAAACCACCGAACCAACCGACAGCAACGACTCTGATGCCACACAAGGCACCATCACACGACATCATAAATAAATCCGTTAACGGGTTGACCGGTTGACAAGTAAGTTTGTTCTGCACAACTTATATTGTGTAAGGGACATAAAAGACACGACTAACTTACCCGTTAACTCGTCACCCCGTTCCCCCGTCAACAAAACACTCAACCCACTAAATAAATACAGACGCACCATACTATGACCGACAATTCCACCCCCCGCGAGGGGTTGCTTGCCATTGGCACCACACTTGCCAATGGCAAATACCGTATAGAAAAATACCTGGCATCGGGCGGCTTTGGCAATACCTACATGGCCATCGACACTGCCTTTGACGAAAGAGTTGCCATCAAGGAACTCTTTATTAAAGGCGTGTGCGGCCGCATGGACAATGCAACCGACATCTCCATCAGCCTTACCGAGAACCAGCGCACATTCAATGCACAACGCGAAAAGTTCCGCAAGGAGGCACGCCGCCTGCGCAAACTCGAAAACAAGCACATTGTACGGGTGCACGACTTGTTTGACGAGAACGGCACCACCTATTATGTGATGGACTTTATCGAAGGCGAAAGTCTGTCTACCCGTCTCAAACGCACCCACCAGCCAATGACAGAGGCCGAAGTGCTGCCCATTCTGGCTCAAGTGCTTGATGCGCTCGAAACGGTTCACAACGAGGGCATTTGGCACCTCGACCTCAAGCCTGCCAACATCATGGTTGACGACAAAGACAACGTGCAACTCATTGACTTTGGTGCGAGCAAACAGCTGCGCAATGCCGACGGCAACTCTCTCTCCACTTCATCGGCCCTGGCTTGCACTCCTGGTTATGCCCCGTCCGAACAAATGGAACAGAACATCGAAAAGTTTGGTCCGTGGACAGATCTCTACGCGCTCGGTGCCACACTTTACCACTTGCTCACACTGCAACAACCGCCCTCGCCATCAGACATTGACGAGGACGCCACAGAGGCTCTGAAATTGCCTGCCGCCGTGAGCAAAAAGACTGCCGACCTCATCAAGTGGCTCATGAAACCGAACCGCAAGATGCGTCCGCAATGCGTGGCCGATGTCAAACAGTTCCTGGCCGAAACGCCTACAAAGCCGCAACCCAAACCGCAATCCAAGCCGCAACCTTCAAAGTCTGCTACCAAGACGGCTGATGATGATGGCGACACCATTTTGAAAGGCGGCAAAAGTACCAAGACGACCACACAAGCCAACACACGCAACACGACATCTACAACAGATCACAAAGGCAAATCAAACCGAACCGTCATCATAGGCAGTATTCTGGCCGTCGTCATTGTGGGAGCATTTGGCTACGGCATGTGGCACGACCGAAGTGAGGCCCAAGACGCATCAGTGACTGTTGACAGTGACAGTGTGGCAGCAGAAGTGGTGCAGAAATCGGTAACCAATCTGATGGTGTCAGTAAACGCTGGTCCGAAGAACATGCGCAACTATGCCTATACCGGCAGCATAGCCGATACGATTGGTGCACTGCCGCAGGGCTTTGGTACAGCCAAATTTGAAAAATATGGCAGCATTCCTGCCGCCACCTATTCAGGTCACTTTACCAATGGCTTGTGCAACGACCAAACGGGCGATGCCACGCTGAAGTTTGATAATGGCGATACGTATAAAGGAACCTTTAACAATGGCTACTACGAGCAAGGCACCTACACCTTGAAGGATGGTTCATACTTCACAGGCACATTCAAAGAGGGCAATCCCTACAAAGGTAAATGGTACAATAGCGACGGCTCGTTCTCTGAAGAAATAGGTAAGTAAATATTGCCGTCCAGGAAAATCATAAACTCAAGTTTCGGATTTAGCAAGGGCGGGCTGAAAGCCCAATGGAGCACATAGC